>Ga0307517_10000079_pt1 | contig 133955 bp, 141 predicted proteins | sample 23_EM_MG_FD_194515 | JGI IMG/M metagenome (GOLD analysis project Ga0307517, IMG submission 194515) | Populus trichocarpa ectomycorrhiza microbial communities from riparian zone in the Pacific Northwest, United States - 23_EM | ecosystem: Host-associated > Plants > Roots > Unclassified... | reverse complement strand
ATCGACTTCAATATGATGGCACAATACCGAAGCCACACGCCTGACACCATAGCATACATGGAAGATTATTTGAACCAGTTTCATAGGATGAAGGATATCTTCTTGGAGTTTCGAGTGACTAAACGCATACAGGCCAAGGTTGACAAGCAACGAAAGGAGATCCGACGGCAAAGAGGCCTGATGAGGGAGGGAGCGGCCCCATCCCTGCGGCGCCGGATCCGTGAGAACGATCGCGACAAAGATAACGAACTGCGTATGGACATGATTAATGCCGAATCACATTTCAACTTCGTCAAGATGCATCTACTAAGCCACTTTTGTGACCATATATGCCAGTTTGGCAATATTCCGATGTATTCCAAGGAGATCGGAGAGCTCGCCTACAAGACGCAAATCAAGCAAGGATGGCGACAATCGAATAAAAATGATGCCGCGCGCCAGATCGTGCACAGCTACGGTCGTCAACATGCCATCCGGATCAGACTATTGAACTTGGAATCTCTGCAAGATCGCGGCGAGGGTCTCTCCGCCGACGTCCTGAAGCATTTAGATAGGACAACCAGCACGGTATCGCAGCCGGTCATCCGTTGAAGGATCCTGAAGGGACGTCGGGACGACGTGTCCAACGTCGATGATTTTAGCAGGATCTCGGGAGTCTCACTCGATATTATATATCGTGAATTGATACGATATGGCAGGCATAACCTACCGATAGACCACCGTCTTCCGGAAGACCATGCGATAATTCGATCACTGCCTGTCGAGCTACTGACGCAACTTGAAATCCCAGTTCTTGCGTTCCAAGAAGCCGATGTTTACGAGATCCACCGTGCACGATCCACTGGGGCCCTACACTTTAGAAATTAGGGCAGTCGCAATGATTGGATTTGGGTACAAGCGGGTACGGAAGAAATGTATGGCGCGCTGAGGGGTCGTCTACCGGCAAAGCTAGTTGCCCTCTTGAAAATCAGGGACTACAGATGCGACAATACGGATACTGTGCGCCGGGTCGCCGGTGTTCAGATGCTGACCCCAGTCAACTCCGGGCGTCTATCGGATCAACATGGCCTCGTTACAGTGCAGATGAGGGAGGACGCACGAGGGTTTACAATAGTAGATATAAGGACAATCCTCGGTCTGACGCATCTGATCCCGGAGGAGGACCGGCGGTGGCTTGTGAATAGCGGGATTGATTTGAGAACATTTAACGAGGTTTATTAAGGAATCCGGATGAGAGAATCAGGACTCCGCTATACGTGAGAATCCGACACCTTGATACTGTAGATAGAAGATATAGAAGCGAGTTTCTTGAAACCCAGTTCATTAGATTGCCAGACCGGTGAGGCGTAAGGCCTGAGGCCTGAGACGTGAGACGTGAGACCCGGATGTGACCAAAAAAAAGAGCTGCTGCCCCCGACGCCCGTCGATGTCTGAGGAAGCAGCCGATTAATTGTGATTCCAGGGATGAGGGATGTGTTCGGACGTAGAGAAGAGAAAGAAGTGACGAGAACAAGAGTCTAGGGTAGTCTAGACGCCGGGAGGAGACGACGTTGTGTCAGGACGGATGAAACGTTGCGGGGCAATTCAGAAGGCGTGGAATGTGGCAGGGCGTTGCAACACAAGTCAGGACGCACAGGACGCATGGGACGCAGAAAATACGTCGCTTGCGTCAGGATGCAACGCCGACAGATCTGACCCAGGGTCCGTTTTTGCTGATGTCTGATTTGGTATTTGGATAAGCATTTACACTATGGTTTCAGACCTCTATAGTAGTTTGTCACAAAGGATATATTTGCATTTAGCGCTACCTCAAAATAATATACTTATAGTACAAGAACGTAAAAGTGTCACCCTTGTTTAGAGGAGTTTGCAATCGAATATAACCCACCCTGCAGTGGTTCCAAAAATATAAAAAAACCATAGAAATGTAGATCAAGTGAAGGAGAATAGAAGTACAGCTTTTTAATTTCGTAGAGGCAAGTAGAGGGAGTGGCATCTGGGTTTGAAAACTTCAATATTTGGTGTGAATTTCAGGTCTTGGCATCAAAATGCAACGTAAAATTGCTTCGTAATTATAAATCTTTTGAGCTAAATTCAATCAAAGTAAATTATACAAGAAAGTATATGTTATTACAACATCCTACAACCAAGTTCAACATTCAAGTTATCCCAATGGTCTGAATTGGAAGACACAAATGGCCGAGTCGCTTGGCAAGCCACCCCGGTGGTAGCCCCAAAAAGCATGTTGATTTACTGTTGCAGGATGAAGCCTTAAGTCAAAATTGCAAGATTACAATTGCGCAAGAAATGCTTTTGGGTATGTCTCAATCTCAGTTGTTTCTATTATGATTATTGGTTAAACCTGAAACTAACTTGGTAATAACTACAATTAATAGCAGAGCATGTGAGCCTAAGTACTACAAGAAGTAGAGAGAGAACTCCTTCCCGGCAAACAATTTGGAGAAGGAAGAAGTGAGCGGAATTGAAGGAGAGAGCAAGTAACTTGAGGTTGAGAGAATATCCAGATCTTGAAGGAGGGAGGCTGGCAGAGTTGGAAGGGGGGAGGGCAGAAATGGATGAGATGATAGAGGAGAATGAAGGAGTAAGGAATAACGAGATTGGGACAGCAGAAAGGAGGGATAGGGAGGTTGAAGATGAAGAGAGGAGAGAGGAGGAAGAGTTAGAGCCTAGGTGGCAGCAGGCGAGGGACCCAGAATGTGAAGAGAAGGAAGCAAATGAGGTAGATGATATGGATGAAGCTGTTAAAAGCTGGCCCGTTTTATCCAAGTATCAGTCCACCAGGTTTAACCATCGGATCTTGACAAAAGGTATATGTAACCCAACTCATGCTGCAAACCAAATTAGCTAACAAACATCCTAGGAATTCACGATATGTAAAGACTATTAAACTCCAAGAAGAGAAAGCCCAAAGGACAAGATCTTGTATGCCATATACAAGTTCTTGAGTTCCTCCGATTCCAAAGATACGGATTGCAGAAAGCCTTCTGGAGCCGTACTCGCAAAGAGGTAGCATTGATTGTTGTAGCAACAGGGGGTAATGGAGAACAGGTTCTAAATCGCATTATCCAACATGAGAAGAGTTGGATCCAGAATCGCCATATCCCTGTCTCTTATCAGGGAAAGTCTCCAATGCTCCATCGGTTGATCGACGACGAAGGAACAAAGCTAGCTTTTAGAAAATATCTTGCTAGTGCGGGGAAGCGAATTACGAGCCAGAGTGTGGCATAATGTATTTTACCTAGTGTTGGGACATGTCATAGTTATGGGACACTTTTACAAACTAGCAACACAATATGTAAGATACTTATATCTCCATCAACACAGGCTTAATAGCTTTAGAAATTAGAGTTAATAAGGACAAACCACTTGGCTATTAGCTAGCAAAAGTTGAATTAAATTCATGTAATTTTCAATGATTGAGTTCTTAATGAATAGTAAGTATGGAAAAATATGTAGTGGTACATTAAATAAGACTGCAGAATCGAAAATTGAAAATTCTTGAGGGCAATTCAAGGCAGCTGAAATACATAGAGCTGAAGAATCATACCATAGATTTGCAAAGAAAAGGCTCTTGTATTTATCCCAAGTCGTGAATTTGAAATATTGTAGTCTAATCTCTTCCTCAAAACTGTGTATTTTCTGAAATCACTATACAACAAAAATCAACCCAATCAGTTCAAAAAAGCCCAATTCCACTGGCAGGAACCAAAAAACCTTTCCAACACAGAGGAAACTTGAACTAAATTAGACTTTAAGCTTAGATGGGAAAGATTCTTGTAGTGTAAGGTTGACTGGCATAGATGAGGTAAGCAATTATGAGGTGGTTGCTGAGGTATATTACACTGTATTAATAAGTACACTACTTTAAACCAATGACTTGGGTCCTGTAAAGTTCCAATAAACTCGCAACTACTTCTCAATTAAGCTTCACACCTCAGCACACCTGTACTAGGAAACGAAATAATTTTACCATTTTTGCTCAAGATTTGGCACCTGAATAGCTAAAGATGTTTGAAATTCTTTGTTTTTATACTAAATATATGATAGTTTCTGTAGTAGTAGTTTAGTGAACATGTAATTTGACGTGTGAATTCAAACCGCTAGGGGTATTTTAAATACAAAATCGGATGTGATTTTGTGTACTCTGGATTGCTCTGTTGATGTTTTTGTATGTTATATTTCTGATTTAAAAAGTGTCCCATAACTATGACATGTCCCAATACTAGGTAAAATACGTTATGCTATTTCATCATACTAGCAGACCAGAGTACTTCCATTTGAAGAACAGCCAGAGCTAAAGAACCCACCACTACCATATGCACCTGAAACTGAAGCTCAGTTGGCTCAATTGGCCCTGCAAAGGCAGGAGGTTCAGGATACCTTGAGTAGTCGTACTGCTGTAAAATGGATGTAGAAGATGGACTACCAATTAGTGTTCGTTACGGGGCGGGGCGGGGCGGGGCGGGTTTTCACTCGCCAGGCCCCGCCCTTACACAAAACCAGGGGGGGTATTTTTCGGGTAATCCCCGCCCCGCCCCCACCCGGGGCCCACCCGCACTCATTCCCTGGACAGGGCCCCGTTTGTTACCACCCATTTTTAACGGGGACCCGTCCGGGGTATGGGTGAGGCCGGGGCCTGAGGGGGGACAGGGGCAGGGAATGCCGAAAAAGACACCCAGCCCCAGGCCCTTGAGCGGGGCAGGGCGGGGAAAAGGGCTGGGGGCCCGCGTTTTCCGGGGCCCCGTCCGCCCCGTAACGAACTCTACTACCAATTGCAGGATATGAGAATAAGAGTCTATAAGGACGGGCATGAGCGGGTCGATGTTGTGGAGTACTGGCAAGAGAAGTTCTTACCTGCTTTAAAGGCACTTGAAAACCAAATGGTTCACTGGGAGCTGACTGAAACCAATGATGGGGAAGAGCTTGGAATGGTAGTTCCAACAAACCTCCTAGTTGGTGTTAAGCCAATTGTATTGATTGTCCATGATGAGTCTACATTTAATGCCAATGATGGACGATCTAAAATTTGGATTAAAGCTGATCATATTCCATTGAGGAAGAAAACACGGGAAAGGGTATTATGGTGTCAGACTTTCTTACTCCCGAAAAACAGCTACAAGTTCCAGAAGGTCAAAGCCTGAATCCAAACCCAGGATATGGAACACAGAAGGATAGCCCAAAGCCTCTAGATTCTCATCTTACCTCCTGCTCAATTCAATATGGGGGAGACACCTGGTGGGATAGCGATCAGCTTGTAGACCAGGTTCTACAACTTGCAATCCCCATCTTTGAGATTGCTTTTCCAGACTGCCAAGGTTTGTTTCTATTCGACAATGCAACAAGTCATTCGGTATATACCAAAGATGCATTGCGAGCCAGTGCAATGAATTTAGGTCCTGGAGGAGGGCAAGCACTGCTTCGGCCAGGCATTAACCCTTTAACTAGTCTGATTCAATCAATAGTAATGCCTGATAGCTCACCCAAGGGACTTCAAATTGTGCTACAAGAGAGTAGTTTATGGAGACCAAAATTGCGAGTACAATGTCGAAGGCCAGATGGAAAAAACAAAGAGTGTCTCAATGGAGGTACTTGTTGTGCACGGGCATTGATTGCTAAGGAGGAAGATTTTAAGGCTCAAAGCAGTTGTTTGGAGGAAGAGATAAAATTAAAGGGACATATAGTTTGTTTTCTCCCTAAGTATCACTGTCAACGCAATTTTATTGAGTATTATTGGGGAGCTGCAAAGCGCTATGCACGTCGAAGATGTGGATATAATATTCGAGCATTGCGTAAAATGGTATCTGAATATCTAAATTCAGTCAAGCCAACATTAATTTGGAAGTTCTGGGCACCTACAGAGAGAATGATGAGGGCATACCGTGAAGGTATTGCTTATGATACTCCAGACTTTAAAGAAAAGACTATAAAAACATATAGAAGTCATCTTAGAGTCTCAGACTCTCAAACTGTTGTATATAATTAATATATTCTTATCTTTTCTCTAATATTATTTATACTCCTTTATAGTCAATCACTAACTATCTTGGCAATTATTTTGCACAGCCACTATTGCATTTCACTGTGCCACATAGTTCACAGTCTTCCCTTCTTGAACCCATATGTTCAATTCCCCTTCAACTCAAACTTATTTTTCCAGTCATATAACTGTATTATTAACAAGTGAATAGATATCATGATTGTACTCTCAATTTTACAAACTTTGTCAAGCTTATTATACATTATAATATATGTAAAGTACACATGTATGAATACTTGTTTATTGTCTTCTCAGGCAATTAATAAAATCTATGATTTTGGTTTGGATTGAATATTCACCCATAAACCTTTGTGCCAAGGCATTCCCCTGTTACAAACTATTTGATGCACACTATAGCCATCTGCAACTATTAGTATAATACAAACCAGGTTCTCAAAACAGAACAAACTAATCTTGAACTAGTTAACTATAACAAGGAATTTTTTCAAAAAAAACAAAAAACTACAAGACAAAGCTATTGGAAAGGAGATGAGGATAGTTATTTCTTTTTTAAAATTAAGTACCTTCTACCAAAACAGTTTAAGATCAAAAAGTGAAAATTTTTGGTAAGAGTGAAACAACTGATAGAATCTACCTACTGTAGTGGCAGGCCGAAAACTGCTAAGTGTGAATGACTAATACATGGTGATAATGGACAAAAAAAAGAGATGGGCGCAAGACTTAAGGACATTATTACAGTACAGTACATAAAGTAGATAATTATAATGATTTCTGCTCCAACTACGATGCTGCTTGGTGTCTGAAGGTGTATCATTTCACTTTACTCAAGGTGTCTTGGCAATTATTTGCTCAACTCGGATCGGTTGCGACAGTATTCCCGTTTCTCCGGAGGACCCGTCTTCAGGCACTTTCCACCGTATAATACATAATCCGCAGGAACCTTGGCACGGTTAGTAGAAAAAGTCATTCTTCCTCCGCCTCTTTTCTTTTCTTTCTTCCTTCCCTTATCCTTCGGCTATCTGATCATCTGTAGTACCTCTCAAAGCTAAGATACCGTACTGTATAGTACACCCCCGGTGAAGCTACTTTGGCTACGGTACCCGCTGCAAAGGAGATTGATAACTTTTTTCTCCCCCACTTCACCCCATCCCTACCGCATACACCCGCATCTGCGTGCGACTATCTTCCGGGAATTCCCTAAACCATCATATTGGCTTCCTCGGCACTTTTCAGGGCCGTCTCCCCCTGCGGCAGCGGTCCATTGTTGAGACTCTCAAGAACACACTCTTGTTCTGGGAGAAGGCTAAGGGCTCTTTCACGCGGCCAGCCTTACAACAACGACCACGCTCCCACCATCCGGCGACAGTTCACTAGAAATTTCTCATCTACCAGGTCCGAGATGGTTGCAGAAAAAATTGACGGCACCGCTGTTGCGAGGAAGATTCGGGATAGAATCAATGAAGAGATTGTGAGGAAGCAAAAGACTGATAAGAGGTTTAGACCTGCGTTGACAATCGTACAAGGTGAGAGGTTCTCTGCCTTGTCTTTGAGGGGACTGTATTATTTGTGGTTAGATTGGTGTTTTTTTTGCTTTTTTATTTGTTGAGCAAAAGTTTATTTGGAGCACGATTGCTAACATTATTCCTGATACTCAGTTGGCGACAGATCTGATTCATGTACGTGTCACCGTTTCCCCCGAGTTTGGGACCACTAGAGATGTTGTCATCCGCTCTTGGTCGAATTCTAATTTCAGCCTATTATCATAGCTACATACGTGCGCATGAAACTGAAGGCTGCTGAAGAGGTTTGGATCACAATGCTTGACAGCATGCGATCGATCTTGCTAAAATATTCATCAGGCAAACATCACATGCCGGATTGACAAACTTTCCGCAGAAATCACTGAAGCTGAGGTGCCAAGGTCCAAACATATTTCAATTGGCTAAAGCTAATGGTTGGGGCCATATAGCTGTTAGCCAGAATCGAGGATCTAAATAACGACCCTTCAATCCACGGTATCCTGGTCCAATTACCAGTTCCTAAGCATATTTCAGAGGCAGCGGTCACCGCTGCTGTCGATCCTTCAAAAGATATTGACGGTTTCGGCTCTGTCAACGTCGGCGACCTTGCCAAGCGTGGTGGAACCCCAATGTTCACTCCCTGCACACCCAAGGGGGTCATGGTTCTTCTGGAAGAGTATGGAGTGGATCTTTCCGGAAAGCACGCTGTAGTTCTTGGAAGAAGTGACATCGTTGGCTCTCCAGTCTCATACCTCCTGAGGGACTCGAACGCCACAGTCACTGTATGCCACTCGGCTACGAAGAATGTACAGGATTTCATCAAGCAGGCAGATGTTTTGGTTTCTGCAATTGGGAAAGCACAATTCGTAAAGGGGGAGTGGCTAAAACCCGGCGCCGTGGTCATTGACGTTGGTATCAACTACATTAAAGATGAAACACGCAAGTCTGGTGGACGTCTTGTGGGAGATGTCGACTATGAGTCTGCCAAGGAGGTTGCTTCTTTGATCACACCCGTTCCTGGCGGAGTCGGTCCCATCACTGTTGCGATGTTGTTGGAAAATGTCGTTTCCTCTGCAAACCGATTTTACGGCCAGATGGCACATGGGAAAGTCACACCCCCGCCATTGAAAGTCGAGAGACCTGTCCCTAGCGATATTACAGTATCGAGGGCACAAAATCCCAAGAATGAGGGAAGGGTAGTTCAGAAGATCAAGGTCAAGAACCCGATTGTGGAATTGGATGGGGATGAGATGACGAGGGTGATTTGGGATTGGATTAAGATCAAGGTGGGTTTTCTAAAATTGATTTGTGCTGGGTGGAATTTGGCGGTTGGGAGTGGTATCGGTAGCGGCTGACTTTGGGGGCAGTTCATTTATCCGTATGGTCCTTTGGGTGCTTGGTGGGGAGGGGTTGTGCGCTGATGGTAATTATCTAGTTATCTTGATATCGATCTCAAGTATTATGATTTGGTACGTGTTGTCTCACATCCGGGGGGCATTGGCTGACAGTGGGCTTTGCGATTGCGTAGGGAATTCTGTACCGAGACAAGACAGAGGATAAAGTCACTACCGAGGCAGCAGAGGCGATCTTAAAGCACTCTGTGGGGGTCAAGTGTGCAACAATCACTCCAGACGAAGCGCGTGTCAAGGAGTTCAATCTCAAGAAGGTGGGGTGACTTCTCTCTAGGTCTTGGAGCGGTAGTTAATAATTTGTAGATGTGGTTGAGTCCAAACGGAAGTTCGTACACCAATAGCCCTCCGAGGTCCGCGGGTTACTAACGGTGCCCATTAGCAATCCGTAATATCCTCGGTGGAACCGTCTTCAGAGAACCCATTGTCATTCCCAGAATCCCCCGCTTGGTAGCCGGTTGGAAAGAGCCCATCATCATTGGCCGTCACGCCCACGGCGATCAGTATAAAGCCCAGGACTTTGTCGTCCCCGGCCCAGGTAAATTGGAACTGGTCTACACTCCCGAGAATGGCCAGCCGGAGCGCATCAAGGTCTTCGACTACAAGGCCGGTGGTGTCGCATTGGCAATGTACAACACCGACGATTCAATCAGCGGGTTTGCTCACGCTAGTTTTAAACTTGCGCTTCAGAAGAAGTTGCCACTGTACATGAGCACAAAGAACACTATCCTCAAGAAGTACGATGGAAGATTCAAGGATATTTTCCAGGAGATCTATGAGTCGACTTACAAGGCTGGGTTTGACGCCAAGGGAATTTGGTACGAACATAGGTTGATTGGTGGGTAACTTCAAATCTGCTGAGACTGGGAAAGGGTGGTTGTGCTGATTTTATGGTGGTTGATAGATGATATGGTAGCCCAGATGATCAAATCTAAGGTGGGTGATCCTTAATGACCATACAACGCCAGAGGAGATGTACTAATTGAAACTACAGGGCGGCTTCATCATGGCTCTGAAGAACTACGACGGAGACGTCCAGTCCGACATTGTTGCGCAAGGTTTCGGGTCACTAGGGCTGATGACATCCGTCTTGATCACTCCGGACGGTAAAACCTTTGAGTCCGAAGCTGGTAAGAACCCCCCCCCCACACACACACATATATGCACCTCCACCCACTTATACCGACCACAACAGCCCACGGAACCGTAACAAGGCACTACCGCGAGTACCAAAAAGGCAAGGAAACCTCCACCAACCCGATCGCCAGCATCTTCGCTTGGACCCGTGGTCTAATCCAGCGCGGCACGCTGGATAACACCCCAGACGTTGTCGCCTTCGCCGAGTCCCTAGAGTCCGCCGTCATTGACACTGTCCAAGTCGACGGCACCATGACCAAGGACCTCGCACTCGCCAGTGGAAACGAGGACAGGGGCTCCTGGGTCACAACAAGCGTATTCCTGGACGGCGTAGAGAAAAGGTTTAAAGCCTCGCTCGAAGCTAGGACCCTTCTGCAGAACTAAAATAAAGTGGTATTAGAGGGGAAGATGCGGAAGGGTGTTGGGTTCTGTACTCTATTGTAAATTCGCAGAAAACCTGTGCTTGATTGACACCATTTGCTGTTCTTTCGGTGAGAGTGATATATTACGGATAGAATGTAAAATTGTCACCACGATTCCCCGGGTCCAGACCCTCAACTATGAGTGGGTGGGCGAGGGTCAAATAGGCACAATTAGAAAGTGCAAGGCCTCCCCGGAGATTGGGGAATTAGGGGACAGCGCGGAAGGTGCCAAGGTGGCGGAGTTATGGAGATGTAAAGAGGATTACACCCAAGCCACGGTACGATCGATATTCGGTGTTTCATGGCTAAACAAATAACCTGGGTAGGTCCTAGGGCTTTTAGCAATCCGCCGCAGGAGGCACAGCGGAGAGGCTCGCAGGCGTTTTACTATTATTAAATCTTAGAATAAAGAGAGATGAAAATGTAAAAATGTAAAGGGATAATACCCTACGCGCTCTCCCCCTCGAATACAGAAGCAGGAAATGGCAGGGGGACTAGGAAGGTTTGTTTGTTCAGGGTTGTGGTTGCAACTGCCCAATCACGGGAGGTTCCTCCAACCGCCAGATAGGGACAGCTATCGTCAACCAGACCAAACCCGCCTCACCTCTGACGATCCCGCATCCTTAACAACCAACCTACCTACCCACCTACAATATCCATCTCCCCAACCACCAAACAGCGCACAATCCCCAAATCATCTCCCCAAAAATGGCACCAAACCTCTCCCTCTTCTCCGTAACTCCTCCCCCCTTCCCCCCTCCCTCCCTCCCTCCCTCCACTCCACCACACACCCCACTAACCCTCCCACCCCACAGGTAAACGCAATCCTAATCCTCTCCCCAGACGGCACCCGAGTCCTAGCAAAATACTACCACCCACCGCACACCACCACCACCTCCTCCACCTCCACCTCCACCTCACCGACCAACCCCTACCCAACCCTCAAGGAGCAAAAACCCTTCGAAAAGGGCCTCGTGGAGAAGACGGCAAAGTCCAACTCGGACATCATCCTGTACGACAACCGCGTCGTGGTGTTCAAGGCGGAGTCGGACGTGATGCTCTACGTCGTCGGCGGGGTGGAGGAGAATGAGATGTTGCTGTGGCATACATTGTTGGCGTTGAGGGATTGCTTGAATATTTTGCTAAAGTGAGTTCTCCTCTCGTCCCAAAAAGATGGATTGGATTGGATTGGATTGGATTGGATTGCTGATGGGAAAGGGAGAGGGGGGGAGTAGGAATGCTACGGATAAACGCACGCTACTAGAGAATTACGATATCGTCTCGTTGGCTATCGATGAGATTGTTGATGATGGCATCATCCTCGAGACGGATCCTGCGACCATTGCTAGTCGGGTGTCGAAGCCGCCGATGCAGGAGGTTGGAGGGGTCAAGGGGTTGGATTTGAGTGAGCAGGGGTTGTTGAATGCTTGGGAGTTTGGGAAGAAGCAGTTGGCGGAGAGGTTGAGGCAGGGTCTCTGAGGTTGGAATTTCATTGCTTATGGGGAGGATGATAGATAGAAGGGGGTTGAAGGAAGGAAGGGAGGGCTTTGTGGGTCTGTTTTTGAAATCAAAAAAGGCATGATAATATGACGGTGATGGTTTAGATCATGTATAAACAAAAAATAAAAAAAAGTTACTTGACTTTTTTTTATATAATACTTTACGCAAAAAAAAAAAGGACATTCAACCTACAATACACTATGAACAAAAAAACAAAAACACGACATAACCCTCGCACTTCCCTTTCTCCTCACTTTCCCTTCCCTTCCCTTCCCTTCCCTCCTCAGCCAAACCCCAAAGCCAGGTAAATTCCGGCAGCCTAGTTACAGCACAGTACGGGTGCAACCCCAACTATAAATAACAACCCAATCACAAAGAACATAAATAATAAGAAAAATGAACAGAAAAGAAAGAAAAAACAACCCCCCTCACATCACGAAATATTATACTGTACCGTAGTCAAAAAAAAAAAAGGGCTACTAATCATCGTCCATCCCACCCAGCTCTCCCATACCATACCGAACCCCAACCAATCGACCACCCTCCTCTCCCCACTTTCACCACATGAGGAATATTCCCACAGCACTTCCTCAATAAAGCAGAGGTGAGAACAGGCTTATGTGACAAAGAGGGCAGGCGGTTAAATACACTAGAAACATGACAAATGGAAGAAAGTGTGATGAGTAAATTTCCCTGATAAAACAAAACAGGAAAAGGGTGACATTAACTTGTACAATGGAATAGGCGAGACTTGAACTTGAACTTGACAAAGAGGACTTCAGACTCAACCATCCATCTGTCTCACCAGTCGTAAGAAAAAGGAAAAACCCCCCAAAACTATTATCCGGCACACAATCCAATAGTAGTAAACACTGTCTATGGAAAAAAAATATATGCCTCCCTCTAGGTTTGTGTCAGAAAAAGTATTCCAGCAATGCAACTCACCTCGTTGTTTTTTCCTTCTTGCCTCAAAATACACAAGAATGGAAAATAATTTCAAATAGTAAAAGGAAAGAACCGAAAATTGAAACAAAAAACAAAGACTCCAGACTTTGGCACAGGAAAAAGAGGGGAAAAAAGTTAAAAAAGCGACACCGCACAGTGGTTTTATTACACAAACGGTACGCCCCATTTGACCGCTGTATACAAAAATCCCCCGCATTCACGCTTTAATTACCACGACCATCATAGCCAGCCCCTGTATGCCAGTTCATCGATCCACCAGTGTTGGATCGTTGTACGGGTTGGTTGTACTCATATCCTCCTGGCGATCGCGCTGGTGACGATGGTGATGGCGCACCGCTACGGCTTGGTGATCGAGGGGTACCCGAAGTTGTCAGTAAAGGCAACTGGTTCGAGCTTTGAGCCATTTGATGGCTATATGGTCCCCTTGAACCATCATGACCCGTGGCAGGGAACAAAGGCACCGCCGTGCCCAATGGTGAAGGTGGTCTGTCCATGTTGCGATGGCTTGGTGCATGGGAGCCAGCTGTCGATGGCGGCAGAGGAACCTGAGAAGCTTCCTTGTTCATCGAGTTGGTGGTGTACGAATCGTCATCCTCCAAATCCCTGGTCTTGTATCCGCCTTTATCACCGCGAGCAGTGACGCCAAGAGCATCCAACTCAGTTGATGTCGCCATCTGGGTGTTGGACTTGATGAACGATGCCCTATCGTCACGCATGGGCTGGTAACGAACGTCCGGGTTTTTCGAGATCAAGGCATAGATCGATGAGATAAGTACTAATATCAATAAAACAAGGGCAAAGGCAGCATTAAGAATGAAGAAGATAACGCCCATAACACCAACCACGATTCCCTAGGCGAATGTTAGTCATATCCGTGAATAGGGGCAAAAATAAAAATACTCACCGGACCACCAAAAACGTTGGTAAAAACAAGGAGGAAGATGGTATTCAGGAAGTTGATTGCACAGATAGAAATGTTGAAGATGTTTGTTCGCTTGTCCATCCATGGCCTCATAATGCTCACAGCGACCAAGTAGCCAACTTCAACCAAAAGCAGGGCGATAGCCTGGACAAGTCTTTTATTCTGAGCAAATGCGATAAATATTGCCTTGACAAGCGTGTATAGCAAAACGGGAACGACATAGTAATAAGCGGTGGCGCGGAACTGGACATAGAGGAAGCCCCATCTGTTTAAAGCTGCTGGGTCGGAGTATAGGATATAGGCTGGATTCTTGTGAAGGGTAACCGAGCGTTGAGCAATACGAATAACCTTGAGGGACGCCCAAGCAAGAATACCAGTCATCGAGAAAAAGAAGAAGATCGCCAAAGTCATGGCACCACCGGAGTCCTTAACAGTAAGCTCCCAAAGGCAAAGGATAGCCATTTGAGGGTAACCAATCAAGACCTATACCAAAGTTAGAAGACATACCAAATAGCGTATATATCGACACGTACCAAGCGATACATAATTCCCTTAAGAACCGTCATCCATCCATTCCTAAAATCCTGGAATTTGGTTCCCTTGATCCACTGCATTTTAGATGCAAACTCGCACATTGCCTTAAAAGCGCAAACACCGAGAGCGACAAAGAACAGGAAAGCGACAAAAAACGCCAAACCAGTCATGAAAAAGTTGGTAGCCTCAATTTTAGCTTTGAAGGAAACCCGCTTAATCCCCCAAACTTTAATGGTCTCGGTATTGACGTTTAGTCCATTATCATTGTTAGTTCTCGGTTCCAGATCCCGGGGAGCAAGGGAGGAAGCATAAGTCTCGAATCCATAGGCTGCTGCCCTGCTGATTAAAGGGCCAGTCTGCTCAGGCAGACTTCTCTTCATAACCTGAACGGAAACTTCTGTGAGAGATCCAAAGATATTCGAAGGCTTGCCCCCAGTGGCCTGAATATACCAATGGAAGATCTCTTGCATGAACCCGACCCGAATTATACCCATACTCCAGTCGAAATTTTGGGTCCACGCAGCGACAATCGGAGGAAGGGTTACACCAGTCATCCCAATCATCGCCTGGGCCTGGAAATACCCGAAAAGGGACAATGCATTCGCGGCGACGTGAGCAGCAGTGTTGGAGTGACCGAGTCCAGAGGTGACGGCAGAAGCGATAAGACCCATACCGGCAATAATAGCCGTAGCCCATCCTACGCCCTTGGTGTCGACAGTTTTACCATTGCTAAGAGGAGCTTCAACGCAAGCGATCATCTGTCTGGAACCAGTTTCATTGACCATGATCCTCGCCTTTCCATCTATATCCGGGACTTGATACGCGATAGCTAATAGAATAAAATTATACGTTAGCAAGGATCCCCTCCAAAATACCAGAACTACTGGATCATAGAAGCTCGTACCAGGAATTTGGGCGGCGACACTAGCTTCAATTGGTGTGTGAGACTCGAGCTGAATCAGCCCCTGTTGCATAGGACACATTCCCTGGAAACCCTCTCCCATTTCGCAAGGATTCAAATCTTTTGTCAAAGCATTGTATCCGTAAGCAATAACAACTAACGTGGCCGTCACATTACCATCGATGGACGAAACACCGTTAATGCTAATATGGAGGGTGTTAGTATCGGGTGTGAAGGAAACGTTGAAGAGCGAGGCCGTAAATTTAGATTTCTCCATACAAGGGTTGAGAGATGTTGATTGGATCAGACGGGCGGCAGAAGCATTGTGAAGAAGCGTTGAAAGTAGCAGTAGCAGCGAGAGGATGGAGTTAGATGATCGGGATAATAACGAACGACTCATGACGGGCGATTTAACGAATGTGGAAAGTCTTGGTTAGGAGGGGAGAGTCCCCCGGAAGTTAAATAGAATGCAGTCCTGATGAGATATAGTTTGTTAGAACCGGGGGAACGGGTTTAGCAATCGTGAAAGTGCATGCGAAGCGACCCCGGAAGCAAGCGGGTATGAAAATACGGATGGCTGAGCTAGTAAAGTGGAGCGGTGGAGCAATGGAGTGGCGGGTGTAGGCAGATAGCGAGTAAGAAAAAACGAAGGGCAAAGGGTCAAGAAAAACCTCCCGGAAAACACACAAAACGAAAAAGGGAGGTTGGAGGGCAGGAGCGAGTCCAGAGAGCGAAGGAAAGCGATCGTGTGAAGAAAATAGAGTGGGAAGAAAGAAGAAAGGGCAGCCCCGTTCGTAGAAACCAATATACACAGCCGAGCAAGCAAGCTGTCTCGAGGCTGTCTAAAGTTGGCAATGAGGGAAAGAAGAGTAGAAAGGGAGAGTAGGGGGGGGGAGGGGGTGAGAGAGGGGGAAAAGAGAAAGGGAACAAACGAGAAGGGGTGTGAGGGGAGAAAGACTTCTTGAGGGGGGGGGGGAGGGCAACCGACGATTGCTATTTGCCTGCTTGCTTGTTGCCTGTAAATGAGCCTAATGAATGCACTTCCAGATATCTTGGGTACTCGTGCAAGGCTGTTTCGTCAACCCTCAGTTCGTTAAGGTACCAGTACTTCTGGAGGGCAAGATGCGGTGTGTGAGAAGGTTCACCGCGAGAAAGAAGGGGAAAGGGAGGAGGATTGGTGAAAATGGTACGTGCGAGTCTCTAGCAGCAGCCAACAATAAAAAAATAATAAAGGAAAGGTTTGAAGAGGAAAGAAAACAGACACACCCTACTGAGAATGGAAAACGAAGATGAATTGGGAACTTGGAATTGAAAGCGAAAGTGAAAGTGGAAAGGGGGGGGACACACCAAACGGCCAGAGGCTGGTGGTCGGGACAAATGCGTCGCAAGCTGGAACTTCCTGCCTGTTCCCAAAGAAGAAGTGGGAGAAAAGAGAGGGCGGCAAGGGTCCCGCGAACCAGAGGGCTGTGCACAACTCGAGGTACTAGGCACGGTAATTCGGATCGTTGCAAAAGCGAAACCTCTTGCTGTGAGATGAAGCGTTACTATCGTTGTCGATATAGAACCGGGGTTTTGCTATCTAAAATACTATACTATTTATTGTATCTATGAATGTGGTTCAGTGCCGGTGATGGGGGTATCATACTTTCGTTTCGCCCACCATCAACTTTGCCCTCCCTTCGCTCGAGTAAGTATCACACGGTGCAGTACAAAAAAAGGTACAAACAAAAACAACAGAAAAGAAAAGAAAAGAAAAGTGAAGAAAAAAACAATTGTCGCCGCCAGGAGTGAAATGCATCACAAGTACGAGTACTCGTACAACAGGGCACCCGGTACTCGGCTTCCCTGTTTTGACACTCTTTCTGGAACAAAGAGATTAGATGAGAGGAGGAGGAGGAGAGATGGAGAGATAGATAAAAACACACAGTCTGCTCCCATACAATCTTGACCTAATAAAATGGACAGAGATGGGGGGGGGAAGAGCGCGAACCGTAACAGTCAATGCATGTACCGGTATCCCGTTTATGAAAGGGGTTTGCCGATGATTACCGACTATGTGATGATGGTGATGATTGTGATGGTGGTGATGATGCGGGTGGGTTTGACGGGGATGGAGTGTGAGATTGACAAAAAAGCTGTGACGGGTGTGACAGGGTCGCAAAAAGTAGGGCAACGAGAGGCGATTTACAAAGAGACGAGAAGGGCGATATACTCGAGTACGATAGTTTTACTTGTATCATAGGATCGGGGAAGTTTATAGGTTCAGAGAGACAAAAAAGTTCTGCAAAACGAACACAACGACGTTGGAAAGGGAGACCTTGCATGGTCATCGCGACGTCAGAAGGAACCTTCTTTGCGTCCAACAAAGAAAAGTCAGCGGAGCAGAAGGTGTGTATTTACTTTTTAATAATAATATTACCCTGCGCTGCGTACCGTACTTTTCCTGCCCTCGCACCAGAGACCAGAGGAATCACCTCCATCAACTCGTGGGCCTGGCCCAGAGTATTATACTCGTATCCGGCCAGCGTATCATAAAGGCACACACACATACTCGAGTATATACCGGCATTCTCAGCCAGACTCAAATAACTGACTAATGGTGATAAAGTGACACTCTCACCACATCAAACCAGCCTTCAAATGCTGTCAAAGGCTGGGGTCAACTGGGCTCCAGCCTCAGTTGGGGCTCATTCGCCAGGAATGCAGGATGCCGCCACACCATCGCTCGATCACCATGAGCTAAAAATGAAACGGACCTGTCGCAACTACTCCATATTATTAGGGCCACGCACGCAGATTACTGTAACTGCAACACAACTGGCCCGTAATATTACCTCCACATACAGAGGAGAGATGCCAGTGAACTTCCACCCTCCCAGATAAAGCATTTTGTCCCGGTTAAGCCAGGCGCAATGCTTTGGACAGTAAGAACTCCCTCAAGAGGATGTTATGTTGATAGCCAACCAGGGGGAGGAACCCCAGTGCACCATACCCGACCTGGACCTTTCCCCAGGGTTAGGGTTCAGGTCTGCTTGCCAAGACTTTACACTCAACGTTCCAGGAAAAGAAAAGGTTAGTCAATCTTCGTGAAAAAAAATCTTCCCCTCCTCATCCCCTCTCATCCTAGTATCACACTCCCTCTACTCAATCGTATCGTGCTCAATGGGTGGACCAATTAACTCGCCAAAGAAGCGGAAACGGGTAGAGAAAGAGCAGGGTGAGAAATTGTCAAAAACAGGCCCCTCAATCAGCACTCTGAACACCTCTCGGGTGAAAAAGGTCAAGAGTCCCTCCAAGTCCCAGACGAAATCGCCCAGGAAATCTGCAAGAGAACAGCATCGCTCCAAACAACAGCCTAAGGGCCAAAGCGGATCGAACTCTGATACTGATGAAGATGGGGATGTTCAAGGTTCTGAGGGCGAAGATGATACCCCTACTCGAGATTCGCATCTCTTCACGGATTTGAAACTATCAACCGAGATACTCAATTCGATATCTTCTATGGGTTTGACAGAGCTGACTAGCATCCAACGTAAAACTATGCCTTTACTGTTGGCTGGAAAAGATGTGAGTTGGAAAATTTCCCCCCCCAATTTTTTTTCTCGCAAACTCTCCCTTAACCGGTGCCGCTCACGGATTCGGTAGGTAATAGCGTTATCCAAACCTGGTAGTGGGAAAACACTCGCTGCACTTGCATCAATTACCTCCCTGGTTACATCCCGCAATGTGAAACCACGCAATGGCACTGTCGCCATCGTCCTGACCTCGACCCGTGAATCTGCGCTTCGACTACTGAGCGTCGCATCAGAACTCCTCTCCAATGCACCCGAGACACTTGGTATTGTAACCGACGGATCAAACATTCGCCCTGAGATCGAGAGGCTGGCGAACGGTGTGAATATCTTGATAGCTACTCCTCGCCGACTCCTGGAGCACCTCAACACCACTCCCGCTTTCGTGATCCGAAATCTCAAGAATCTTGTCATTGACGACGCGGAACGGATTGCGAAGACGGCAGGGGTGCAAGGTATCTTGTCCCATATTAGCAAGGTTCTTCCTAAGAAGAGGAGCACAGCGTTGTTCTCTGCTGAGACCATTGATGAAACCGTTGTTGGGGCTTTGCATTTCAGGTCCCCGCATCGGGTGCTAGCCGATGATCAAACTGAGCAACTGTCAGGGTCCGTTGAGGGCCAGGTGCAAGGGTATGTTTTGATAGAGCCAGAGAAGCGATTCCTGCTTCTTCACTCTTTCCTAAAGAAGTTTTCACGAAAGAAGATCATTGCTGTCTTCTCATCAACATCTGCTGCCCGAAACTATGCGGAGCTTTTGTCGATCCTCGAGTTGAAAGTCTACCAGGTTCATGCAAAGCAGACAACACAACAACGAGCGAGTAACCATTCGAGGTTCAAAGTAGCCAAGGAAGGTGTTCTTATTTGCACGGATGCTATGTTTCGCGGCCATGAGGTAACCTAATTTCTTTTGTAGCTTAGATCTCGCTTTCTTACTGATCATCTCCTAATAGACCCCTGCTGTAGACTGGATCATTCAGTACGACCCCCCGGAGGACCCGCGAGAGTATATCGGTCGTTTGGGCCGTTCCGTTGGGGGTCGAAATGTGATATTTCTACTACGTGACGAGCAAGCGTTTGTAGGATATCTTAAAGACATGCAAGTAGAAACCGCAGAGTTTGAGTTTTCGTCGAAACAACTAGTGAATATCCAGGGTCAACTTGAGAAGCTGGTATCGAAGGATTACCAACTACACTGTTTGGCGAAAGATGCCTTCAGGTCTGTCAACTCCTTGATTTCCATCCATCTGCCTATCTTCCTCACATTTCCTACACATTTTTCTACCCTTTGCCTCCCCCCATGGGGGCCTACATGATGAGAAAAAATTGGTCCGTGTTGATGAGGCGGATTAAGACCCCGCTACACGATTACTTCCAAAATAAGCTAACGCTCTGATCCACCTCATTTCTTCTTTCTTCTCTCTTTTCGCCAACTACATATATGGCTAGTCCCCCTCCATTAACATACATTCTCAGATCATACCTCAAGAACTATGCCTTACACACTCTCCCTTCCGTTTTCGACTACTCAAAACTAGATGTTGCCAAAGCCGCAAAATGTTTCGGCTTCGACACACCACCCAGAGTAGACGTGTATCTCGACGAGGCCAAGGATAGGAATAAAGGGAGGATGACCTATGCACCACCGAAGCCTGGCGCGCTCCCTGGAAAAGTCATCAAACGAAAAGCTACTACTGTATAATACAATCATCATGTAAATGTAATGGCGTTATCCATCTTACTTTGCTTTCGAGGGGCTGTTCGTGATAATGGTGGGGCTGGTTTTTTGCTGTGCTGGAGTATAGTGCCAAGACTCTTTGCAGAGGAAAAAATAGGAAAAGGGACAAAGTCGGTGGCTGGCCAGGCATTCATTTTCGCACATATCATCACTCGACGATCGCTTCATGAATTACTTCTTAACAACTCGTATTGATATCATTCACGCGGGTAAGGGGGAAAAGAGAAGAAGAAAAAAACAATCCGCATACTGGTATCCCAACCCCGCAGCCCATCCAATCCCATACCAAATCTATCATTACAGTGCAGTCAGGAGTGAGAAAGAGAAAGGAAAATCACCAGCGCACCTTGCAAAGCTAAGTGCATAAATAAACAACATACTACCAAGTTCATAAAACAATTCAATTTGGATAATAATATTACAATACGAGTACTATGATAATAATATATAATTAATTGATCTGGGACCCCCCCTCCCCCCAACATGTTTCCTCCCACCCCAACACCCTCTCTACCTCCTCTCGCCTCGCCGCCCCTTCCCCTACTGCTACTCCCGGTCTGTCCCCCGCCCCCTGCCAATGCTCCTCTGCTCTAGGTTTGTTTGGTTGGGCTTTAGCTTTTTCCGGGGCTTTATCGCGGGGTTTGGTGGGGTCTTGGCTGCGGCGTTGGCGTTGCCGGCTGCAGTAGCTGTAGCAGCATCGGCAGCAGCTGCGGCTGCGGGCTTGGCTCCGGCGGGTGCTCTAGTAGCGGTGGCTCTGACGGGGACGGAGGCTCTCTCCTCCGCCGCTTGTTTCTCCCTCCGCTCCTCACGGCATAGGAGCCAGCCGTATCATATGTGATTATCGTACCAGCGGGGGTTGCGGCGAAAGTTGCGATTGGCATCGCATGTTTGTTGAGCGTAGTAGGGCACGGGCAACCGTCCTACCGTAGTTGTGCTGTGGAGAGCATAGGACGGCGTTGAGGGTGAACCAATGGTTGCGTACACATGTTTGTTGTGTGTAGTGGGGTACGGGCGACCACCACCCGAGTTGTGTTGTATCATAGAGAGGTATGATATGATATCAGGAGTGGATGAACGAAAGCGAGAAGTGTGAAGAGTTCCTAAAAGGAGGGCGGTCTCCAAGGTAAGAGAACAATTTGTGTTGCTTGTAGAACAAAGAGAAGGAGAGTAGGGGGAGAAAGGAAAAAGAGTGGGCGTAGAAGTAAGAGTAGGGACAGGGGGGGTGACGTAAGCGGTCACGAGGTGTCACTCGTGACCGCAGGAACAGAGGATATCAGAGCACCAGCCTGACCAACAATAGGATGGTGTTGAGGGTAAACCGATGGCTGCGCACACAGGTCTGTTGAGTGTAGTAGGATAGGGGCAACCGCCCTAGTTGTGTTGTGGAGAGCATAGGACGGAGTTGAGGGTAAACCGATGGCTGTGCAAACATGTTTGTTAGTCCTAGTTGGCAGCCCCGCGCACCTGAGAATGGACAAGTTCTTTCGGACCCCTGCGTCCACCCATCCAACAGGTTACGAGCCATTGCATATTTTTCACAGAGCTTGAGCCAGGGGAAAAAAAGTTGTCAATTCAATAGGCGGCAGTCTACACCGTGTGCTTTATTGAATAGTTTCTCTTGCCATTTGTTTTACTTTCAACTCTTGTTATTCCCTCCTGTTCTGCTCATCTCACTTGCATAATGACTGAAATTTATAGTGTGGGACGAACTTTTGGTACGATGGGCACATGATATTTGACCTTTCAATTAGCTGATTAGTCCAGGAGGGGGGGGGGGCAGTCAGAGCAGGTTCGCCTCATCTAACTTACCCTTAAACCCTACCACCTGAGTAGACCGTTTTATGACACAAACTTCCTCAAATTAAGATGGTCAATGTATTGTATTATTAAAGATAGCAGACCGATGCTGTGTATTACTAAATTTTCATGCACTTTCAAAGGAATATAATAATACTGATTTTAACTTTGCTATTGAAACAATAAATCATTTTGACCAATATCAAGAGTTTTGATAATAATAGACCAATTACAATCTTGATTCTATCAATATTTGTATGGAATCAATAAGTTGAATATCCTCCATTATTTCTCATATTATTGGCCAGAAATCTCATCCGAGTCTATATAGTAAGGCAAGCTATTATATTTACAAACTGTTCTTTAGCTACATTCTTCAAAAACTCCTTTTCTTAGTATATTATTCAATTGTATCACATCAATCAGTATTTCAATTCACTTTAAGGATTACTATAAAGAAAGATAATAAGAAGAGGAAAATAAGTGCCAATTGTGAGAAACTCAGATTAACCCCTGGACTTTCAATTCACAAACCAAGCCATCAATTTGGAATTTGGAATATAACTCTCTGCAAGATATTAATAAATAAGCCAAATTAACAACTCAATCTCATCTAAGCTAACAGCTAAATTAGGCAATAAAGAGAACAAGCCATTGGTGAAGTGGATTGGGAAATGTGATAATTCTGGCTTGCTTCTACACTACTTATATAATATTATAGTACAATGTTATAGAGAATATAGACTTGCAATCCACCTCCGCAAAATGTGGTATATAGAAAATATATAAAAAATATATATATAAACAAAGGTCTTGCCAGGCAAGGCTTCGTCTTCGTCTTCGCGGCGGAGAACAACCGCAGTGAGAGAAAGAAAGAATGAACGAATGAACGGGAAAGAAAGAAAAAATAGAGAATTAAAAGTTGTGGTATGATATCCAAATTAAACCTTCATAGTCAGTGTATTATTATCATACACAAAACCATCACAGCACGCCAGGGAGAAATTCTATAAGTACATACAGCGCCGAACAATACTTTCCTCCTCCTCCTCCTCCTCCTCCTCCTCCTCCAATACATCCACCCCTAAGGCCGATTTAATAGTATGGGTTAGGTGTTCACCAACAGCTAGCTCGCTAGCCGGCAAGAGACGAGCCTGGCAGGGAGGACTGGACTGGACCGGACCGGACCGGACGGGATGATATCGTACGGGATTGCTGTCGTGGAAGGTTGGTGGGCTCGGTCTGGCCAAATCTTGCTCACCCCTTCCCAACATCCCAAACATCAATCTGCATACCTACCCACAACTTATACCCCCCCGCCAGCCCAACATCAAATCTCCTTCGCCCCCTCAGGGCCGCTGGAACTTCTCGGCATCGTTTCACCCAAGCAAGCCGGGACTTCACGCATAAGCGAGTGATATTGCGTGCTCCGGATTCTCCACCCCCCGACTATGCATTGCATAAGCAAGCAACGGCACACAGGGGGCTGTGCTGTTCCCGTCACTTTATCCCCCCCTTCAACTACCAATGTGCGGAGCGTCATACAGTTGCATACCGTTTATGATATTTACACGCCCCGTTAGGCTAGGGTGCAAGCGGACAAACCGCTAGACAAAGCAATGCATCATAGTGTAATGTAATAACCGAAAGAAGTAAATGTGAAAGAAAAAAAAGTGGAAACTACAAATAAGAGAAGTTGATGGAATATGAAAAAAGGAAACAAAAAGGAAGTAAGGGGGTATAGACCGTCGCAATATTTTTTTACCGAAGCACATTGATGTCGTGATGGTGCCGTATCATAGCAGTATCATAGAGTTAGCGGGTTGGGGCGAATGGGGGCAGGACAAATGGAAAAAGGGGTATGATTGATGATATGATATGATGCGAATTGAATTGAATTAACAATGTAATAACGCTTCTCCTCCTGCTTGTCTTGTCCTTCCCTCTGTCTAGACAATTCAGGAATTTGAAGCGGGAGATTATACACCGCGGAACTAGTCCCAAGTTAGCAAACCCGCCTACAAACAAACACTAAAATCAAGGAAGTGCTCACCATCCGAAGAATCAAGAACCAAGTAGCCCCCAAAAATCTAAACGCCGACAACCCCGCCACGGACCAAAGCACAATCGCAAGATAAATCTTACTCCTCTCCTGCGCACTCTTCTCAGCATCCCCACTAGCCCTATCGAGACCGGCACTATTCAGGATCGTCGCAGCGAGGGCAAAGTTCGAAAACATCCACACGAGCACGACACAGGAACGCACACCAGCATAATAATCCTTCTGGATCTGGGCATCGTCTGGCTTCTCCGCTTCTGGCACGAACTTTTCCGCAAGGACTTTGATTTCGGCTTCGTATTGCTCGTCGAGATCTTTGTCATCTGTGGGGACGTTCATGTCGGCCTTTCCGTCGACGGTTTTCACCGCCCCATTTTTGATGGGTGGGGGCACGTCGGGTCCTTTAGTACCCCAGGAGATATCGTGGGTGTTGCAGAAGGCGTAGACGTTTAGGACGTTGATGTAGGAGGGTGATAGGAGGAGGTATTGGACAAACTAGGTCCTGATTAATCACATAATCTCAGTAAGTTCGATGGCTGCATGGACTTACACTGGTGAACATATGCCATGGCTCAAAGAACATGAACGAAGCCACAAAGTATAGCAAGTACGTTGACGACAGCGAAATCAACAAATCTCTGAACAGCTGGTTCTGGAAAATACTGCTGGCTGAGAATTTGCCCCCGTTTTCTGCTAATTCCTTCGTAACAGATTTGACAGATATGAAGATAGCAGCAAACAATAGATACCTGCCGCGAGGTTAGCAAGGCCTATAGAGTGCCTAGAATTAATTGGAGGAGACATACACCATGAGAACAGCCCAAAAGATAACAATGGTCATATAAAGCTTCTTGGTCCCTTGTGGGGTATTCCCTAGTGACAGGACGAAACAAGTGAGGAGAGTTCCAAGATACAACCACTCAAATACGATACTGAGCACATTACCAGGTGGAAAATTGAGGGTCGGATCCGCCAAGCTGACTGTTAAAATTCTGAAAACCAGGAAGAAGTTCCCAATAGCGAACCACGAGAAAAGCATGGATATCGTCTGGTAGAAGAACTCGACGTGGAACATCAATTTTCGCATCAGTGAATGGTCACTTCTCCAGATATCAAACATGTGCACGAGAGCATAAACAGCAGCGAAGAATGAACCATTGAGCCAACGCCTTCGCTGTAGAATCAACTCCGACATTTCGTCTGGCACGTCCGTCTCGGCGTTTGACGATTTGACGTACTGCAAAACCCAGTTTGCCTTCCGCTTAGCCACAAGCTCGAAACAGAGAATACGATCCTCGGCAAGGTACATATTCGCAGTGAATATACCGGCGTCACCACCATGCATCTTTTCTCCCTTAAAGTATTTCTCCAAAGGACCTTCGCCCTGGGCGTCGTTCTGTAGTGCCGTGTATCTATAGGCAGAGAAAGCACCGGGAAGCACACTGATAAACCCAAATACACTCTCCAATGGCTTGTCGAGAATGTTGGACATTTTGTACTCGAAGTTTTGAGTTGCAACAAGTGGGTTGAGTAAGTGTTTCCCCCCCGTTCCCAGCATGGCCTTGATTTCACCACAAGCACCCGCGCACTGGGGATTGATGTCGAAGGCCTTCCATAAGTGGTAGATACTCGATCCACCAGGCCTGGTTCCGGCATCAATGAGAACACAAACATTCGGGTCAAGGACTTGGCCGAAAGCTTGGAAAAACCAACGATGCGAGTTGATTTTTTTCTGGTTTTGTTCCTTTAAGCAAAAGAGAATCTGAACCGGTCCCTGTTTCCCGTTTGGAACAAGCTTTACCAAATCTCCTTTAAGCTCGATACCAACCTGAGTAGTGTACTACGGGTTCCATATTAGCTAGGAATATTAGCCATCGATAGGTAGTGAGCAAACCTCGTAGATATGAGCCGTAACGGGCTTGTCGTTAACCTTCTGCTTGGCAATACCCTCCTGATAACACCCCATACCCGCCAGAACACTCCGTGTCCTTGGATTAATTTTACCACGGCCATCACTAACGACACAAACAACCACCTTTTTCCAAGCATCCTGACCCCACGTCTGCGAGCGGGTCCTAGAACACAAGTAGTGGATGTTCTTAAAGACACCAGCCATTGTTCTAGTGAACAGGATTTCGTCCTCGTTGTACATGGTAACCACAATAAATAGCTCCGTATGACGAGGCTTCTGGAAAAGTTGTTGCCGCAATGTAAATTTCTCTTCGACAAACTTGGAGGGATCGCAAGTAGCAGCCGAGTATCTTCACCGAGCGCAACATCAATCAGTTTCTTTCCCCTCAAAAAAAATCGTCGGTGCAAACCTCATGTGCGTAAATTCACGCTCAGCCTTAGACGGGAGCACAGTGAGTAGCTTGTTAGGTACCGGGCAATCCAGGACCAAATTTCCTCTGAAAAGCTCCACCTTCTTTACCGTCTTCCATCTTCTCAGGCCAGGCACCGGGGTTGGGGTAGACGAAACCGGTGATGGGACTTGCGGTGGAAAATAAGAACCATCACCAGGAGTTCTATGAGGGGAGTCTGGCTCTAAAATGGGTCGTCGGTCATCATCATCGCGGTAACCGTCATGGCGGGTAGCGTATTGTGTCAAGGGATAGGTATCATCGGCCGGATGGGGTTGATAGGGGTCAACGGAGTAATTGTCACGGTGATCTTCAGGATAGATGCCCTGCGAATAATTTACAGATTGGCGATGGCCAGTTCGCGATGGGGGGCCGGGCGGGGCTGTATTGTACGAATGTTCCAGGTTCGTGACGGAATACTACGTGCGTCTCTAAGTTTAGCTTCGTTTCAGGGATCACGCAAATGCGCAGAATTTTGTCTCTCATGTCGCAAACCACCCCCGCGACAAGAAAGGAGGGCGGGGTGGGAGATGAGAGATAAAGGGGATATGGAGATGGAGGTAGGGGTGGAGCGGATAAAGAAACAAACAAACAAATTCAACAGATAGAAACTCACACTTGGTTGATATGTCAAGGTATCGCCGGGCATCTGAGCAGAACCAGCAGGATATCCACCAGTATTCTGTCGTTGAGGCCTATACGGAGCTTCCTCAAGCTGGTAACCAGCCAGTGGGTGAGCGGGCGAGGGCGTCCGATATCGAGGATCCATTGCAGGCGCAGCTACTGGTCTGTGTGGTTGTGGTTGTTGTTGTGTGAGAGGTCCTGTCTCGTCGTCGGAGTCGTCGTGGTGAATGGGACCGCCAAAGTCGAGGCGGCTGTAAGCGTCGTTATTATTCCGGCCCGCCATGGCTCTCGGTTTTGTATATATATATTTTTATTTATTTAATTTCTAAGGCCAGTTTCAGACAAAGGCGAATTCAAAAGAGGATCGGCGTCGCAGCCAAGTACGGTACAGTTAAAATTAAACCTGTGTATGGTAGCAATAGGCGCGACAGCGGCGAACCTCCCAGCGAGCGAGACGGGGAAGGGTCAGGATACTATGGAACAGTTAGACAAAAACCCCTGCAAAGTATTATCTTTCTCTTCCCCTCTCCGTAACGTGTGCTTGAGTACAGTAATGAAGCGGTATAACTGACAAGATGGTGATAACTAGTTGTACCCCCCTTCTCATACAGCCCCGACTGTGTTGAAGGGTTGTAATACTTCCTTCTTTCTTTTCTTTTTCCCGTTTGAATCTCTAATAAAGCGTTGGAAAAGGGCAAAATTGTGCTCCCTACCTCTGAACCTCCGCTTGGCACCCTCTTATCCAATCCACACAAAAATAAAGCTGCGGAATCCTTTTTTCTTCCCCCCTTCCTTCTAAATGCGATATCCGGTAACAAGTCGGTTCCTTTGGTACGTTCCCCCTTTGGACGAATATTCTATTCCGCATGAGACCAATGACGAATTCAACACGGGGGACGCGACGACTCCGGGGCGAAGGTAGACAAATGCGCCTGCGAAGAAGAGCGGGTGGGGAGGAAACCAACAATAGCAAGGCAGAAAATGAGAAAATATTCTGGCTTACCTTTAGATGTAAATTATTACACTTTCCCTATCCAAACGCTTATCTCCCAACCAAGTAGTAAGGCGAAAAAGAGATCGAACTCAAAAAGCTCTCGTACTCTAAAAGATGATGTCTGCCTGGTCACTTTCTGAAACCCCGCCCCGATCGACTGACTAAACCACGGGTATCCGAAGGTTGGCTAAGGGTGAGCTGACGGTGATGGTGAAGGTGAAGATAAAGATGAGTGAGAGAGAGGAGGTAAGAGGGAAGGAGGAGGAGGAGGAGGGAGAAGAGGAGGAAAAGCGACAAGCCTCCAATAAAAGAAAAGCTATGCTTCCTCCAGGAGACCTTATCGACTATATCAAGCACTTTAAGAATTTCTCTCCTCCGTCCCCGACTGCATAAAAATCCTTGAGACCCCCGATTCAGCTGCCGCCTTGGCACAACCTACATGTCAGCCTCCGCGTCGAGAGAGGGAGGTCCCCTGCCGAACAAGCCTCAAGGGATCCTGATTAGCTCAGTGTCACAGCCAAAACCTAGCCAAATTATTTCACACACTGTTCGTCCCACGTGAGAGTGGGAAAAAAGGAGAAAGACAAGCCTGTCTCAAAATACCAGCAGACTTTAGGGCTTTCCCTTATGGAGACCGCGCGCGCTGCCCTGCGTTCATGTTGCGGTGTTGCCGGTTAATAACTGACCGGCGGGGCTGTTTGATACCCGGATAGAGGGAATCAGGGAAGTATCGATAGGACTGTGCCTGCCTGTGAGGCGGTGTTATTTCGTAGACAAAGAGCAGCTTCACCTACGGGTCACACGGTAGGGAGAGATAACCCCCAATGCAACCCACTGCAGAGCCAGAAACCCCGTGAAGTACACGTACAGTATCGCTCCCTGAGTTCCGAGAGTAAACCCGCCAAGATGGGTGTGGTACCTCTTTATGCTCGTCCAGTATGATGCTTCCGTCATAAATCCTACCACCAAAAGTATCCCCAGTCCAGAACGCGATTAATCAAACGCTCCTCTACGAGTACAGTAAAATGGGGCGGTGGACCATTGCAAACCGTGTGGGGCAGGCATCAACCAAACAATCTTTTCCGATTCGCTATGATTACTGTGTTGTTCCCACCGCCAAAAAGCTTAACACTTCAACACCGGTATCCCGATCGAATACCGGTACTCGTGCCGGCATCTCTAGCCCAATGCCCCTCCCCCCAAAGCTGAGGAAAGAAGCTTTCTTCCTCTCCCCTTTTCTTCCTTCAAAATCCTCCGCCCCTGCCCAAATTAGCCCTTGCATCAGCCACTGTTCCAGCACAACCAGCAGTTGCAATCCCCGTCCGTGCACAATAGCAACCTTCACGAGCGGCGAAGGAAAGGAAAAAGGGGAACCACTCGGGCAAGACATGTTGTGTCGCCATCCAGTGCTTGGCCGCGCGAGTAGTTCTTGGCAGCTCACCTTGATAGACGCTCATCACCGCAGCTAAAACCACAATACTCGAGTACCGTAGGTGCTTCCGTAAACCTTGCTACGGTACCGGTATCGGGATTGTATGACACTGGTGCCGGTACTCGCGCGGCCAATTAGGTTTGAAGTGAGACATCTTGGTACGGGAATTGCCACCTTACGGTGTCCGCGCTTGTGCAGTGCCATACCGGTATGGTGCCTGCTTACCTACAATAGCTGCACTTCAGCCTTGGGGACGAGGTGTGATAACGAATTGGGTTTTTGGGCGTTTTTTTGTGTGCAACGTGCGGCTGATCGGACTCTTTGTCGGGGGTGGGATACCGGGAGTGTGGTGGGATAACCACGGGTATCATAAGGTGGTGTGCATTTCTAGTCATGGCTGTTCACTCGTATTTTGGCTTAACTAAAGGCGTAGTTCAAAGTGTATTGTAGATTTTTGCGATAAGTTACTATCCTATCATTCGCCACGAAATTTTTTTTTCAATCCGCTGTCCCCGATACCCTCTTGACCTGGATGTAGTCCCGTTGACTTGCTATCATAGGATACATCTATCGGGGGGTTCTGCGGCGATTTCTACTGGTGATCCGCTAGCGAACCGGAGAGTTGTTATCGTACCGTACCATGGCTGTAGCAACGTTTACAAAAAGCACTGTCTGCGCTACCGGCATATACCTCTGGGATTAAATCGTCCCTCCGCCTCCGGATTTCTTATTATACTGGCCTATCACCATCACCGCACCACAGCCCCCCCCCCCGTCCTGCGCCTCACTACTCGTACTAAGCTGGCACTTTGCTAAGTGCCCAGCTCCGCCACAACAATGAATCACTCGCTCTAACATGGGGCCAATTGGATAAGCCAATTGTGATTTTTGAAGCACAAGTCTATTCTGTTGGGGGGGGGGGGGGAAGGGCATTTTTGAGGATTTCCGGAGTGGGTTGCTCTTGGTGTGGTTGTGAGGGGGTTAGATGAGGGGGCTCAACGAACAATACAGTGATTTTGCTTGACATGTTCGTTGACCCCCCCCCTCCTAGTCTACCAGTTTATCCGCCTCTAACTATGTACGAGGCTATAATATATGCTTATCCCCCGTAGTGTCAATAGTGCCGAATTTCCCTACATTACGCTAAAATACAAATTAAAAAAATAGCTTCGTACCCTTCTAGAAATGTCGATCGAGTGATATCAAAAGCATTTCAGGTCAAGTTATGATCCAGGTCTTTTTCCATCTACTGGCGCACCAAATCTGATATGAGCATAATTTTTTACCATCAGCTGTGAGGTGGTGCACTTGTCGATATTTACAAGTCCCCATCATGAATTGACCGAACACGGGGCGCTCCTGGGGGAATTAAGTATGGGTTCTCGAATGTGCGCAGACAATCTGCCATACAAAATTCCGCTTCCAAGATGCCCCCTGTGTTCTGTCCATTCATGCCAGATACTTGTGCTAACCAACCTCTGGAGCCATATGATAATTACACCTCTTTGAAGTTGAATCTGCTAATCAGGGAAATACGCTAATTTCACTAGTGTCTCTTTAGCACGATGTAGGGGAATTCGGCACAATCAAGACCGCAGGAGATAGTGAGTGGGGGTATGCTTGTAACGCTGTATCGGAGTATGATATGTGGGCTTGGGTCGGGGGAAGTTGGCTTTGTATCCTAGAGTGCTATACCGGTAGTGGTCTGGCAATATGGTGGTCTGTTTGTCAATTGTAGCGGAAGACTTGACGCGAGGACCTATCTCCGGGGCCTATCACAAGGGAGTTTGTCATGACAAGCGCTTAGACTGAACTTGGCATACGCGCCATGAATGCGATTGAATGATTAAATTTTAAAGAAAGAGTGTTATTATTATCTCTTGGAGTGTCTGAAACAGTAAAATTCGTGACCAGTCACGCTAAGTCCTGAATCAGCTGGCAACTAGCCGTTTGAGGCTATGAATTCGGGCTTTTCAACACCCAAGTGACTCAGCATGACGGCAACCATTAATCTCCAACGAATCACAGCACTCGAGCGACGCCAAAAGAGGGTTAGCGTGCCTGGTCGCGAGTTTTACTGTTTCAGACACTCCTGTAATGTCAACCATAATATTTCTCAACTACATACCGCCGAAAACCCCACATACGTGAGCGATACCAACATTGACCCTAAAAGCTTAACTAAACTCCGCAAGACTCACTAGGAAATCGCATCTCTCGGTGGCCCACGGATCCTTCACAACTTTAATTTCCGAAACGTTCATCGAGAGAGCATTCTCACCGCTCCCATAGCCGGGGAAGCAGACACCCTGCTCGCAGCCGGGCTCTCCATGGATGACGTAGTTGGTGATGAAATTCTGGTGGATGATGGCACCTGTGTCATTCGCAACTCCATCGCTAGGGCCAGTGTAGAAAGTATAGGCGAGATCCTGACCGTGAAAGGCCGGTGGAACATCGAAGACGTATCTATAGGAGTTTCCGAACGTTTTTGCTAACCATACCTGGTTGCAATTGAAGACTGAATCGCCAAAGAAGGCACTTGTTCGCAGCCATTCAGGAATGCCGGGACCTTGATACGGATACAGAGCACGTGCTTGTTGTTTTACAGCTTCTGGAGCTAGCGAGTAGAAACCGTTGAGGAGGCCCTCAAAGGTGTCGTTGGTTACAGTTTCTGGTCTGGGGAATTGGATTGAAGCCTAGGGGAGGTGTTAGTTCCACTGTGGTGTAGGCATGGGGAGGCTAACGTACCTCGAAACCGACGCTACTTGCAATTAGGCTTTTGAGCTCACGGTGGTATCTCCCTTGAGTTAGGAGTCTGATAGGAATATCCGGGACATAATGCCCATCGACCGCGGGGCCAAAAGCTCCTAATCCGCCTTCCCCAATCATCATTATAACGTCGTGGTTTGCTTGCATGAGTACCTCGGTGGGCGCATCGCGAAGGCACTTTAGGGTGGTGCAGTTTGCACTCTTCTTGAATGCGTCGAATTGAGCGTTCCGATTACCGAAATGTGTTCTTTTGGGGTCGAATCCGGCTGATTGGACGATTGCCTATTTCAGGACAGGGAAATGGTAATGTTAGGTAAATCTCGCCAATTACACAATTGGAACGTAAGAGGTATGGATAGACATACCTGTTGGAATGGAAGCTTCTTGCCTTCTCCTCCATTACTTGTAATAGTGTGCATGATCACTCCCCCTCCCGCACTTATACCCATTACAGTAGTCTTGCCCTTGTCACCCCCAAACATGTGAATGTACTTTTCGACCCATTCCATGGCAGCCAGGCTGTCATGGAGACCGATGTTTGCATCAAGGTCTGTCACATTCGGCGGAGACAGCCACCCAAAGGCTCCAAGCCTAAGGTGAATCATGAATTAGCACTCGTGATAGGTAGTTTTGATGAGGCAGGGGTTGAGCAATGGCTAACCTATAATTGAAGGATACGTATATCATGGGTTTATCGGCAGATTGGATCAAACGGGCTGGATCTCCCAACAACTCTTTAGAGCCGAGAATATAAGCACCACCGTAGACCCAGATGAGGACTGGCACATTATCGCCTGGTTTGACACACGCTGGAACGTAGACATCTAGGTACTAATCACTCTCCTGTTAGCTAGGAGGAAGGGGAAGAAAAAAAAGAGGAACTGTATCAAAGTCAATAGACTTACCAGACAATCTTCAACACCCAAATCCGTTCCAAACGGGGAGTCACCCAAGCCCAGGGAGGGTGGGAAGGTTTGACGACAGGCACTTTGTACAAGGGGGATGTCTCCGTTTTGTATTCCATCCTGAGGAAGTGGTGCCTGAGGTTTGCGGAATCTAAGATCACCAAGGGGTGGTGCCGCATATCTTATGTTGCTGAAATTGTAGAAATCGTAAGTTGAATTATAAGAGGTGGCTTGTTGTTTGACGTATCCAAGGTCTATAATCGGCAGAGACGAGTTACTTGACGGCCGACAACTCCCGCTTCCAACGAGGAGTAAGGAGAGAAGCGTTTCCTTCAACCCAATTCGAACCATGTTGTCACGAGGTGTGCTTGTGTGAGGACTCGAGGTTGGTGTTGATGATTTTGTTGTGAGGGTCCGAACCCGACCCTTTATAAAGTCTGTCTTGGGAAGTAGGCTGACACCGGTACTCTAGTGTGTCTGATTAATACTTGCTCGTATTTAGAAGCTTAGTCTTGACTTGGACAATTCCGGACTTGGCATCACGCGGCTCTTATACATACGATTCAAGGCAGTTTTCAGGTAATTCCTGGTCATCAATGTCCCTGGCCATTATCGCTTATAGGTGCTTATACTCGTACACGTATCCAATATATACTATCTGCAAGGCTGCGGGGCCCTCGATTTGGCCTCTCGCCGAAATCGAGTACCGTGTAGTACAGTATGCAGGGGCGGAATAGTGCTCTGCCTCTAGCATGCAGTACTACTCGTAGTATAGTCGCACCTGGCTGTCCCGGATGGTTAAAATCCAAGGAATCTGTCCGGGGTAGCGAATTACCCACCACAACGAGTTAGGTATTGGTGCAGAACAATTTAGAATTCAGGAAATTTCATCCGGGAGAGCGGGGGATCCGGTATAGTGAGGCATGAGCTAGAATCTAAATCGAACGGGATCTCCACTGATTTCTGGCGGAGCTGCGGCCGCAAGTAATAGTTATTATCGAATAATGTTTGGGGTTGAAAGGTGATCCTCTACGCGGCTTCGGGATGGATCCGAGTCCTGAGTGCCTTCCACTCAGCCATGAACGATCGCCGTTGGGGCCGGGGTGTCTTCCCGGGGTTTCTCTTTGGCGAAGTTCGGAAGCCCCGTTTTTAATATCCTCTTGCTCAAGTAATCTCTAGAGGTTGTAAATAAAGTACCATGACAAGGCGCTTAGTCTGACATCGGGGTTTACACTAAATTTAACGAAAAATGGACATTTCCAAACGGACAATGCCCAATCCTACTTACATAAAAACACTTCAAACCCCTCCACCAACTAAAGAATTACTATGAATTTGGACTTCGAGGGGCAGAGGTGCAGGGGATCAAAGCCGTGTTCATTGTCTATGATTGGGTCGGTCAGTGTGAGGGTGTCCTTGATTTTTGTATGGGGCTCCATACAAAAAGTATGATACATGGCAACCAATACCTCGCACTTGAGCGACCTTTTCTCTACCCTTCCTAAAATTTGAAAATTCTGTAATGTTCCTCATGTTATCTACAGGTTCACTGCCAAATTTTTGCAGATTCTCATAGGCCTTGGTGGATACTTTTGATGCAAGGTGGACATCGGACGAGGCGTATTGTCTTAGTACTCCACATCGCATCTTGCGGAGGGGTTCCGCTAACACGAAGACGGCCACCAAATCCGGGTTGCCCCTAACTGCTCGTACTAGGGCCAAGCTCCTGATCAAGTGCCTGTCCGAGCTCGTGTTGGGCGTCCTTCGTTTATTTCTCCGTCTGAGTTCCGCTGGGGCGACCAGTATCGCATCGGTCTTGTATTACAATACTGGTACCACCTTGGCGTCGGATCGGTGAAGCTAAGCTCCGTTCCACTTATTAGCCAACCCACCACCGCTGGTCCAAATAAGCAGCACAAGATGAAATATGCCCTGAAGCTTGGACTTCAGGGTTTATTGCTGGCCGAAAAAAAGAGTCTGGGGTGTTCGTAAGTAACAAACTGTGCAGCAGTACCACACACTTTGTCTTTTGGCAAGTAGACCGCTCGACTTTGTAAGACAACTACTCGGGGTGTGGATCTAATACCGGTATGTATCCTGGGAAGTGTTTCCTTTAACCTCATCAAAAGCCTGACCTGTACAGTGCATTGCTGTAGGTACCGTAGCATGCCGGTAGTGACTTATTCTCCACAACTCCTTTTGAGAGTAGCGCAGGTCGAGGCTAGTCCTGATACTTGTGCTTCTCAGCCAAGATTTGGCTTTCCCATTTGTCGCAGTAAGGTTTGCTGGGGGTATTCGGCTGAAGAGGGATAAATGCGTGCACAGTGCATGACTAGTGTGCATGGTAAGTATTCGGAAAAACATAGTTATCGTGAGTGGCAGTTAGCATGCTGTACTCTACATCTTCCTGAAATCCGCTATATAGATGATTAGACCGGCACTGGTTATCCACTACCCCACACACTATCTCTTCGGCGGAAGATCCTAGTACGGTAGGCTTTACTGCGACAAATGGGGAAGGTAATCTTGGCTGAGGAAGCACGAGCGTTGTACCGTCGGTGCTGACCTCATCAAGGTTTTCTCTTGCCGGTACTTGGTGGCCGGTGGAGCAAGCGAAACTCTTGCACTTTAATTTTTATGGGCATTGACTAAGCAAAGGGAAACGTCATCTACTCTCGAGATATCACGCAGCCCCGTGGCAGCCTCCTCCGCCGGCAGAGCGCTAGAACTCATAAAACTAGAGGTAAGGCATAACCATCCGCCCAAACATACCCAAGTAATGCTCAGCCTTGGTATTCATCCTGGTAAACACTGAGTGTGAATCCCATTTTTTCTTACAAAAAAGAAAAAGCGATGCAAACGTGGAAGAATTCAACTCAAGAATACTTGCCGTGTTTGCCGATTCAGTTTCGTTGGCTGGTGAAAGATGACAGTCAATTGGTGTGTCTGGCTGGAAAGTGGCAGACTCGTATTCACGGGTTCTACTCGAGTACTATCGAAGATCAGCGGAGGAAGCAGAAGCGGTCTGCGATTACTCGAGTATACTTGTCAAATTCAGAAGTATTGGGAAATCTGGTCGGTTGCCTTGGCGCCAAGTGTCCAGGAGGTGAAGAATGAGAAAAGATTACGACTGAAGAAATCAATCATGAAATTGTTAAATTACCAGATATCATGCTACGGTGTATTACCATCAGTGGGGGGAACAATTTTCAGGCCTAAATTATATGTATATTTAATCGTTTCCTTCTCTTCGTCATCTTTTCTCTCCACTTATCACCCTCCCATATACTTCCCCGGCTGTAATATCTTGGCGCCAAGATTTCCCAATACTTCTGAATTTGACAAGTAAGTGAGCGAGGTTTAAGAACCAAATACGGTAGAATCTGGACATATAGAGACCGTTGCCAAGTGGGAGGTGGCTGAAACTGGTGTTGGGATTCCAGATGTGGAAGAAAAATGCGAGAGAACATCAAAGCAAAGGGGCAATCAAAGCAGATTTCTCTTACTAATTGTCTCTAGAGCCGGGTTGTGCTGCTGCTCAGATGATCCGAATCTGCCCCGAAAGTGGTATAGTCTTGCGAGCCACCTCACTGGCAATGGTCTCCATGGACAAATTCTGCTCTACGAGTACGGTAGGCTGCCTACTGGGCCTTCACCATCGCGGGGCGATCATCGGCCCGTCGGGGCAATTGAACGACTTGCTCTGCCTGCCCATGCGAGGGAACGTTGGGGATCAGGGGAGCCTCGCCCCCACTGTTTTTTGGACCCTAGACTGAGCATTGAAAATTGGGCTGTGGATCGGGTTCTCGGTGCCACGTTGGGGGGCTAAAGGGACTCTCTCACTCATTGGCTTCTCACTAAGTTTTCTGATCATAGTTACCCCTGCGCTCGGGCAGTAGTCCCATTTCCCAACGGCGGGATTATCCACTGGAAGTCGTTCTGCTGACCCCGACTCTTGTTATCCTTAGGCTATCTCTTGGGTTGCGGAAATGGTGGAAGATTTTATGTCACCCCCCTCTGAATATCTGGGATATACCATACCGGCAGGCTATGATACTTTGTTAATTACTACAAATTTGTAGGCGCGTAAACCCTAGACCATAGCTTATATTAGCAATATGACTGCTCTTATGTGCGTCATCACTGAAGAATGCTGGGGGAGCATCTTAGTAATCCCAGCCCCAGGCACTCAAAGGGTTTGCATAACATTTCCACTATTTCAGTTGTCCAACAGATAGTTCCCTTAGTTATGGTAGCGGTGGTCAAGGCTCAGGGCCAATCCCTGCTCCGAGAATGCTCCCGGGGATACGACGCGCTTTACGAGATTACTTCTGGCATTCTGCTTTCTAAAAATTGCTGGTAACTCTTCTATATCGGTTGACATAGCTGCTCCTTCAGATGGATAAGAAGTTGCCCGGAGCCTGAAGAGTTTGGTGGCAGCAGTAAAGTATGAGTGTTCACACATACGAGAGAGCCGCTACCCGCGGCAGGGCTGTGTCGGCTTTGTGTGTGAAAGGCTACTATATGTGATAACCGTATGATATCATACATCTTTTTTTTTTTCAGGGGTGATGAGATTTGGTGGAAGGACGCCCTGTGTCAAATTTGTGCGAGAGATTATATATGATATCTCATGGGGGTTAAAGTTAGTCTGGAGGGGAGGGTCAAATATCATGTCCTTTCTACTAAGATTACCATGGGCATACAGATGGTCTAGTAGGGGAGCAAGGCTTGACTCTAGGTGTCTCTTTGTGACATCAAAACATGATACCACTTTGGAGCATCGTCTGGGGAATATTGCTTCGATGTGAGTGAGGTATTCCCGGCGAGGAACACTGGTGCGCATTGTATCATACACTTGGGCATTGGAAAAATTTCCGGGGATGTCGAGACTAGGCTTGGCACTTTTTATAGGACGGCTAACGAATAAGTTAGCCCCAAACTAAAGTCCACATTTCCGGAAACTTTTGCAACGCGCAAGTGTAAATACCACTCGTGGGTTTAAGCGCAGTGGCCTCGAGCACAAGTAGAAACACAAAGGAATAAAGGAGATTGACCCTTTTCCACCCGTGGGTCACACCTCCCCATAGCCACCATATCCTGCCAGCCCTTACTCGCTCTTCAATCCCCCCCCTGCACAATTTATCTCAACACATAATCCTCCAACGAGTCGAGTGATATATGATGATGATGCTATAAGATTGATTTGAAGAGGTATTTTCCTGGACTGTCTACCTAGATGACCTCCTACCTAGCCAGGGCATGTCTGCTGGTTTTTTTTCCATCATTTTTAATTGTGTTGAACTGATATGTTTTTTTGTCACTCTGGGGAACTGTAGTTAGGAATCTGAGGTAATGTATTCCACGCAATAGCAAGCGCCCGGCATAGCGAGCCATCTGCAAGTTTAGGAAATGTAGCTGGCTGAAACTCAGTACTGATTTAAATAGTGGCTAGTATTTAGGTAGATGGTTCGCTAAGCACGCAGCCCGCTATAGTGTGGAATACGGTATATCTTTTAGGGGGTGTTTGGCAGGCCGTTGTTTGAAATAATCATCGTTACAAAACGCGTTTTGGAGTAAATCATGTTTTGAAATAACAATTGGGTTTGGCACGCCATCGTTGGTACACACAACAGAACGATCGTTTGTACACGCGTTTTCAAATGATATAAAAGCTTTATTTTTATAATGACAAAGATTAATTTCTGTAATGAATTCATAATATTATAGTGTTAAGTTATCTAGTATTTAGAGTTAGATATTATTTTAACATTGTTTATTAAATGTAGATTTAGAAAATACTGCTATGATATTAAAATTGTTTGAAGAAGGAAAATCACAGGGGAATAAAGGAATTTGGGCTTTTTTATTTTTTATTTTTTTATTTTTTTTTATTCATGTATTCGTTGTTAAGTACAAGAAACAGCATGGAGCGCTAGCTATGGCCGAAACAAAACTATGTAAACAATCCAACGGCCCGCTTCACCTCGTCATGGGACAAACAAATACCCCCCACCCGTAGGCAAGCAATCAAACATGAAGACCAAAACCGTACTCCCAAGACCCTATGGTATGGGCCTAACCGCACACCAGCCACCAGCCTAAACTAATGGGGAGGAAAGCATAGGAAAGCCAAACACGAAGAAAACCAACATAAAGATGCAAAGGAGCAAAGAAACCCTTCAGCAGGCTTCCCAAAACAAAAGAAAGGAATCTTATGGCCCAGGGCCGACGGAGCGGAGAGGGTAAAACTACTGTTGCCTGTTGCCTAAGGGAATTCCCCTAGCCATCGCGGCTTCGGGGCAAGACGAAGACACGGGTGGAGTGCCCGTTAATCGGCGCGCGCCAGACTTTAGGAACATCCAAGGAGATAGTGCAATACCATGGAATACCGTAACCGACACGAGTTGCGACCGTAGAGTAAGTCGCGTAGTGGGTGAAGAAGGCGACGAGGGGAGCCACCCAGTGAGGAGAGCCACTCAGCAGAGGGGATGCCAGCCACAACGGATAGACCAAGGGCCGACCGGACGAAATTACCGCGCCTCTCACGTGGTCCCTTGTTACAGGAGAGAGAGCGTCACTACCGGAAGGGATCCCGGACGAGAGGGAGGCCCAAGGAGGGGGGAGAGTAAGGGAGGGGGCAGTAAGGTGCCAGCTAGGTGTAGCAGTACGGTGCAAGCGGATCTAACGCGTAGGAAGCGGGAGAGGGAAGGCTTGCTGAGGACCAAGAAGTGCGAACACGGAGGACCGAGATGAGGTCACGATTTTTCGAACACCGACCGTACCGACCGAGCATCTCAGGAGAGAGTACAATACCAGAGAGCAGGGCCACCAGGGCTACTACTTCACCGATAACTCGAAACTGTGACCTTGTGTTGACGATGGAAGGAGGCTTGCCGACCGTGCAAAACGCTAAGCGAGACGCGTCGCAAAGTGCGGGGTAAGGGGGAGAAACACCAACCCAAGCGTGAACAAACGAAGACAGAATCAAGAACCCCGTGGGAGGGGAGGCCAGAGACCCCAGAGAGAGGAAAGGGAAGATGGGTGCGTGACACTCCTAGGCAGAAGCCATCAGGGGAGTCCAGAGGCGGAGGACACTCTCACGATGATTTCCCATGGTGTTGAGATTTCAATCGCTGGAGGTGGAGCAGACGAGAAAGATGTAAAGGAATTTGGACTAAGGGTTTTATATATATCAATTATTGCTATTGAAGCCCTGATTTGCTAAAAATTGAATTTTTATTGAATCAATAATTTTTCTTTATTTTACCTTGTTTACTAATATTGAAATATAATTTGCCATACAAGCTACTAAGACATACCAGTACAGCTTTACCACACTATCTGCAACATATTCCTTGAATCCAGCCAAACACAAAGTTATCAGTTTTCTCATGTTGTCACTCAAAACCCCAAGGGCTCACAAGGCTGTATGGACCAAGTATGCAGACCAACGATTGATCGACGGAATGCATGCCCAATGTAAAAAAGGAAAAAAGTTGGATAATGGATTTAAAAAGGAGGTTTGGTAGGAAATAATGGAAGAATTTAATAAAGGGGTAATTGAGGAGACAAAGACTGTACCACAGCTAAAAACCAGAATGCACTCAGTAAGTCAAAATTTGCTTAGTATTATGATCTGAATAAACTTGACAAGAAAGACTAATTATAACTTGAAAATTAATTATAAGAGATGAAACAAAAGTGGAAGACCTTCACTCATTTGTTGAACTCGTCTGGCATTGGTTGGAATAATGAGTCAGCAGTTGTCACTGCATCTGACAGTGTATGGGCAGATTATTTGCATGTAAGTTCCTATTGACTGCTGAATAGAAATCAGAGGTGCTAATATAGATTATGAAATAGAACCACCCTAAGGCCGCAGAGTTTAGGCACAATGCCCTTGAAAACTACCATGCTTTGGACGAGATCATTTGCAATATGACTGCAACCAGCGAAAATGCTATCGCATCAGCCACTGGTGGCAGCCAATGAGAAACCAGCAGAAGGGCTCAGGGTTTGTTAGGTAATAGTGGTCAGGCTAGCCTTTCCAACCCAGATGAGAATGCAACAGCGGCAGAAGATGATATTATACAGCAGCCTGAGGCTGAAAATCCTGACTGGTATGAGGGCGATATATCCTACCTCATATCCCAGAGCGAGGAACTCGACGATATCATCATCAGCAAAAATAATACCTTGAGTTCTGTGCGTTCAGTGCGTCTGACGCACCTGACGCTGGAACGCAAATCGCGAACCAGGACGCCACTACCCTACTACACCACACATCTGACGCAACCTGATGCAGCACCTAATCCTCAGGACGCACCAGACGCAGCACCTAATCCTCAGGACGCTACCTGACGCCAGACCACATCTTCCTGAGATAAGCGAAGGGTCCCCCTGTTAGGTGGTACCAGATCTCTAAGAACAAGCGAGATGGGTAACACCGGGGTACTTTATCATAGATGGAGATGTGTCTAGGAAGGCTCAATATAAACGTGCGTAAAATAGTGATCAAGATTTTTCTTATAATAACTTATTATATTGATAAGGTCTCTTCTCCGTAGCGTGATGATTCCAGTAAAGCTCGGGAGGCACTTCGATATTTATATCCCGCGTCAATAGAGAGCGCGGCCTACAAGTAACTACCATACTAACTAAGTACCTGCTAACCATTCCGAACATTTCCTACAGTGCGAACACCTTTTGACCCTGAATAATATCGCCCCACCATTGACTTCCGGACTGGAGAGCTCTTGATTTCTCTGGTGTGGCACCACCTTCCAGTCAGAGTTCACAATCCTTCTTCCGTCAGGAGGAATTGAAACTTGTCTGCATGCTAGCCAGTGTCCTCATCATCGGACGAACGAAGTGGCCAACTTCGTAATCGGACCTATCGCAGTAGAAGATATCACTCTTGCTTCCTGCGCTTAGGCTTTGGTTAGACTCTCAGCCGGGATCGTACCAATGGTACAATTCCCTCATAGTCTTTCCTTACCGAATGATCCTATATGGTAATATGCCATTGGTGTGTGTGCGGTCATACTCTTATTTCATTCTAGAGTAGACACGACGAAAACGTCCTGTTACCTTAGTGACATAGTTTCCTGTGCCGTTCCGCTATGTCTGTAACTTTATGCGACGTCGACCGATTTCGCCCGGGACACTTGCATAAGCTCGCCAAAGGTCCCCTCTCATATATCCTGCGAACAGCATCCGGTTGGACGGACGGCCGCGACGTATACGGTGTTATGAGATAGGTTCCAATGATAGTGTCCTTTGGTGTTGGGACGCAACTGCGACGCCGTCAGGTATTGTCGCGCCGTCCCAACGCCAGGGCCAGAGGGGGGTGTTAGCTTCAGAGGGTGAAGGTAGGGTAACCCCAGGGTACACAAAAATAGGTGGAAAAGCTACGCTTTTCTCATATGCTTAACATCCCCCTTTACCTTTTTCTGACCTGGGTCACAATAGATTTCATACTTTCAAATAATTAAATTTACTACTATTCTACTATGGTTCTACTAGTAACTTGAATATACAGGCTAATCCACATAGAAACACCTATACTTATAGGCAGCCTTCGGCCAAAATACCTGTTCAAGTGCAAGCCCTCACTCTGGCCTCCAGGGACCCCCCCTAGCCGGGACCCTGTAAAATCATGAATAAAAGTCGCGGAGAGACGAATCCTATACCATTGCGTAGCTGGCGGCGAGCCCAACAACCCCCCGCAAACAGAATCAAAATCCGTCCAGCGGTTGTGGAGTAGTCTGCCATCGAGTAAAATATCGCCAGCTTGCCAGTGATACCTAATACACCCTCCACAGAAGACAGCGATTTCCTGAGTCTTGATGCGACAGAGACGTACCTTATACCGTTGGGAAGCTGGCGTCGAGCCCAACAATCCCCTGCAAACAGAATCAAAATCCGTCCAGCGGTTGTGGAGTAATCTGCCATCGAGTAAAGTATCGCCAGCTTGTCAGTAATACCTAATACACCCTCCACAGAAGACAGCGACCTCCTGAGTTTTGATGCGACAGAGATGTACCTTATACCGTTGGGAAGCCGGTGTCGAGCCCAACAACCTCTTGCAAACAGAATCAAAATCCGTCCAGCGGTTGTGGAGTAATCCGCCATCGAGTAAAATATCGCCAGCTTGATACCTAATATACCCTCCACAAAAGACAGCGATTTCCTGGGTTTTGATGCGACAGAGACGTACCTTATACCGTTAGAAAGCTGGCGTCAAGCCCAACAATCTCCCTCAAACAGAATCAAGATCCGTCAAGCGGTTGTGGAGTAATCTGCCGTTGAGTAAAAGATCATCAGGGCTTCTATAAAGATCCTCTCCACAGAAGACAGCGATTTCCTGGGTTCTGATGCGACATAGACTTACCTTATACCGTTGGAAAGCTGGCGTCAAGCCCAACAACCTCCCGCAAACAGAATCAAAATCCGTCAATCAGTTGTGGAGATATCTGCCATCGAGTAAAGTATTGCCAGCTTGATACCTGATACACCCTGCACAGAAGACAGCGACTTCATGAGCTTTGATGCGACAGGGACGTACCTTATACCGTTGCGTAGCTGGTGTCGAGCCCAACAACCTCCCGCAATCAGAATCAGGATCGGAGCGGTGGTTGTGGAGGAATCTGCCATCGAGTTCTGGGATCGCCAAGGTATCTATAAAGACAACACTCACAAGGGTCAGCGATTTCCTGAGCTTTGATGCCACAGAGATGTCCTTTATACCGTTGCGTAGCTGGCGTCGAGCCCAACAACCTCCTGCAATCGGATTCAGGATCGGAGCAGTGGTTGTGGAGGAATCTGCCATCGAGTTCTGGGATCGCCAGCAACCCACCCTATTCAGCCCTGTAACTTCATGAATAATATCCCTCTGGGGATGAATCTTATACTGCTGGATGGCTGGCATCGAGCCAAGGAACCTCCAGGTGTCGGATTCAGGATTGATTGTCTGACTGTGGTGGAGTGTTGCAGCTGTGGCCCGGGAGTGTAGATGTTGAGTGTTGTGATGAAAAGAGTGTGTCGCATTGCGTCCAGTTTGAGGCTAAGTGCCGAGAAACCACCAGGCACTGTTATGGCTATCACTCGGTTTCAGACTGGAGTGAGCTGGCATTTTCGCTCATTCAAAGATGATGTTCTGAAAATAGAACTCTGAGTGCCAGTGTGACTTAGGGTCTTTAGCGCTTATTTAAGATTAAGGGTATGATGGTTTTCTTACCAGGCGCCAGCACTAACCATATTTTCTTTGCCAAGAAATACTCCTTGCCCACATCTGGGCTAGAAGACAAAGAAGGCTGAAAGGAGAATCAGGCGTAGGGGTGAATCCTGATGTGCGATGGTGTTGAGATTTAAGTCAGGATGCATGGGAGGCAGGGTTGCTGAGTTGCATGTGTCTGGACGGAACCCAGTGTAGGCAAGGGTCTCCGGATGCACCTGACGCAACCAGATATGGCGCATCGGTACAGAATGCACAGAACGCACAGAACGCAGAGTCCAGGCTAGGAGAGTCAGGACGCAATACTACGGTATTTGACACAGGCTACCTTTTTGCTGATGATTGATCCAGCACTTCGCAATGAGGAACCCGATACTTGTTCTCAAGATATTACCTTCGATCAACCATTAATCTGCCAGGCTAGAACCCAACAAGGATCCTCCCTGGCACTCTACAACCTTAGCGACTCGACACTACCAACAAGTACTTCAACTCGACATTCAAAGTCAGGAAGTGGAACGAAATGCCAAAGGATTAGGCAGCCTGTTTCGAACAACCCTTCAATGGCTTTGTATGCTGAACGTATTGCCAATGAGGTCTCTGAATTCATTGCAGAACCTGTACCAACAAACGCACCAGACTTGCTGAAGACTCCCTAACTCTTGGTCATCCTGAGTTATCCATAAATGCAATCAACAAAACCCCAGTTGCTGATCAGTATCAACCCTATCGCGAGGCCTTAGGAGTTTTGATAGAAATGTACAAGGAGGGCAAGTTTTCTGAAGAAGAGGTTAATAATGCAATTGATCTCTTGGAAAATCATCCAATTCACTGTATAACATTTGTAGAACTTGCAGAAGAACTGCATGAAAGGTGGCTAAAAAGGACAATTAGTTTAAAGGGCACTATCTTGGGTGCTAGTGTATCTAATACAGATAAATATTGAGATTAAAACTAGTTAGATTACCTTACATCAGTTATCCTCAATATGCATAAAGTGTCTGCTTCTCATTATTGTTTGATAACTCCTCCACATATCATTAGCAATCTGATCTCTCAACTCCTCACCTTTCTGCTTCAGCTACCTTGCACTCATCATTGCCAATTTCCCTTCTGCTGATCTATGCTGCGCTTCATGCCTTCTGTGAGATGAAGGAATCTCATGCGAATTAATTGGAATTCCTCCACGCTTAATCATATTATGTATACAGCATAAAGAATTGAATAATGCTGCAGTACTTTCACAATAATATCCTGACGCGCGTTTTAGGATCTGAAATTGACTCTTTAGAATGCCTAAGGTTCTCTCAATATAATTTCTTGCAGAGGCATGTCGCAGATCGAATAATTCCTTTGCATTTTAAGGACTATATTAAAAGCCCATTACTTATCAGCAAATAATACTTTTGTTTAAAAATAAACAATAAAATATATAAAAAGGAAATACTCACGCTTGATTACTAACAACCTGTTCTCTCAAATGATACCAAATTCCACGATAAGGGGTTAGAAATTGGGGTGTAATCCCATGCCCTTCCCATCCTGCTAAGGAGAATTGAATTGTACAATCGAAAGGGCAGGCGATAAAAACATTCTGAGCTGTAAAGCCCTTTCAAGTTCGATGTGCCGGGGCATCTTTTTGTGCTATGTATACTGGGATAAGCAACCCATCAATTGCTGCAAGGCAATTTTGGAAAAAGGGGAAAAACTTTCGATTTTGTTGAATCTCGGGTAATATCAAATCAAGATTGGTATTATTAGGTGTTGGGGTTTGCATAAACTCTGGTGCTATGGTGTTTATAGCCTGTAGGACAGTTTTGAAAATACGCCTGATTGATTCAGGTGAATGCTGAAATCGCTCCTGTGCAGCCTGATTCGATGCTCCCGTAGTTGTAATATATAGGAAGATATGCATTTGATGCTCAACTGTCGTATACGGTGTATCATTTAGAAGATTCTTCTTGCGCATATGGTTACAAATTAATATAAATACAGCCAAAGGCATATGTAGGCATTTGGTAATACGAATCTCACTTTGTGAGACAAAGAGTTAATTGGTATATTGCTGTCCACTTAGAACAGAATTGTGGCGTGGAATACAAGTTTTGTGCTCTTGCGAATGTTTTATTTCGTTCTCGAATGTTGACAGGACACTCAAGGCTCAAACTGCAATTGCTGCAACTTCCAATATCTCTGCCGTTTCTTCTTCTCCGTAATCAGCCGACATGATGAGTGTTCCAGGTCTTCTCACCGGTATTCGTTGTTGTATATCTGTGGTTGTTACAAATTTAATTTGAAATACCCCTTGTATATATGGTTTATAATTATTATTATTATTTACTTATAAGAATTTAATATATATATTATTTGTTATATAAATAGAAGTTAAAAAAAGGAAAACTAAGGAAGTTAAAATAAGTTTATAAAACATTGTTTGAAATTATGTGTAGAAACGATGGTATGGTTTAGCACAATCATGTGTTCAAATGATGGTTTTTAGCTGTTTGTACACATGTGTACAAATCATGTTTTCAAATAACGATGATCTAAAACAACGGCCTGCCAAACACCCCCTTACTATTACATTTCATTCCAAGGGTGTGAGTTATAAGCTAAACTGTCTTGTTTCTCCAACTTCTCCCCTCCTCTGTCTGATATGCAGTAGGAATTGAAAGAGCTATACTGTTGTTCTCTGGAATGTGGAAGCATTTAGAGAGATTTACTTCTTTCAATCTTGACAAACATGTGGTGAGCTATCACCCTCCAACTTAGAGCCTAGCTCTGGCTAATAGTTATCCTTCTTGCACCATAGTTCTATTACCTCTGGTGCAACTTGTAGAGATAATTTTTCGTATTTTTCAGATAAAGTTCAGTCCTGTGAGGAGGTTGTGCCAGGAGAAGTCAGTTATCGTTTGTGGTGGATGAAGGTGGGAACATGGGTGGTGGAGGGCAGTGGGGGAGAGGTCCTGTTGCTCACACCGGAATTTGGAATTGGTGGGAAGCAGGCTTTGTCTGGTGACGAGTCTGAGTAGCAGTTGGTTCCTTGAATTTTGACATTGAGTGGGAGGAGTAGAGAATTTAGAAGTTGAAGAAGGATATGTCATTATGGTCCATCTTGGCGGTTATGGCTTGAACTATGTGCTGTTGATTGGGTAGCTAGAGGATGAGGGGAAAGTACTGTAGTTAGAATCTAGGAGGAGATGTGTCAGTTACTCGAACCTGGGTACAGTTGTTAAAAGGTCTCTAATTATGACAGTTTCGTACGAGCAAGGATAGCTAAAACTTATGAGAAACCTGAAACTATTTCAACATTCCTACAGTGTATAATGTAGACGGGAATACAGATAACTTGATCACAGCCGCTTACTTCAGAACCAGATCTAACTAAAAAAAAAAAACATTTTCAATCCACAATCCCTGAAACACTTTTAACTTTGATGCAGTCACGTTAACTTGTGGTGATTTCTACTGTTAATTGATAAAACAGTTTGATTTGGATAATATGGGTGCAGTTCAGGGAAAACAGGTAAATTTGCATTTTTGGTGTTTTAAGTTATAAGTAGTTTTAGTTTGGGTGATAACAATCCCTCTTTTGAGAAAGGAGAAAAAAACTTTTGAGACAAAGAAATTGAAATAACTCAATAATGAAAAGAGTAAGTTGTATGGGAATAGAAGGAAAATAATAGTTATTTCCATCTCTATAATTCTATATAAAAGGATGTGTATTTTTATATGCAGCCTTGTCTCAGCTTTGGTTTTATAAGATTTTCTAATACAGGTTTATGATGTCTATACAGTATTTAAAATATGCAGAAATTTACATATAGTATGTAATAACTAAGAATTATATACTTGAAAATATTCCTAAACTTGGTTTCAGGTACACCTTAAGGTAGGCTATCTTTCTATGTAAAAAATGGGTTTGAGCTCAATTGCTAAAATAATTATTAATAACTCACCTTTGTTCCAATTTTAAAATTAAGACCCTGTTCGACATGTTACTTTTATAGCATAAAAATGACTTTTATAGCATAAATTATGGTATATTAAAGTTTTTATATAGGGGTGTGTTCGGCATGTACAAAAATATCATGATATATTTTTATTGTATTTATAATTTTTTTATATATATATTTATGTTAGGGCTAGGTATTACATCATAAGATATGATTCATATTTCTATATGCTAAACTTGCAATAAAAAATTGCCTTATATTGTTTCAGAAAGAACCCATAATACTCGTATTTTAAAATCAATTGTCCTTTATTGTTAAAAGCTGAATAAAATACATTTTCAACTATTTTCTGGGAACTGTACTCTTAGCATTAATAATTATCATATCATTTAGTTGAAGCTAACTTGTTTCAACTTGTATTTTCAATCTACTATTAGAGAATAATATTCTGCCAAATTATTTTTTATTCATATTATTTTTGCAACTTTTGCCCTAATCTATCTTACAGAGTAATGTTTATTTATTTTTTATTGAAATTATAAAAGTGTTGCTGAACACCAATATATTTTTTCAACACTGAATATTTTTATTGGCATATATGCCATTTTCAACTTTTATCAGGATATATTTTTATTGGTACATGCCAAACAGGGCCTAAATATATTTCAAGATACTCAGAGAATACTCTACTATATACTAGAGACTCAGAGCCATATAATCAGTTTTGTTGTTGGAAATCTTTACTATTTTCGCTGAACTGCACTCATATATAATTATAAACAGTGAACCCCCCCCTGACCACTTATCTCTTCTCCTGTACCCTCTTCCTTATCCCCGACTAGCTCCTACTGGTCATTTCTCATGGTGGGTCCACTGGCCTCTGTGAACTATATCTCAGGCTTTGTGGGAGGCTTGCTCTTCTCAGTTAAGGTGGTAGGCTTCCCTGTCTTCCTGGTCAGGATCTATATAGTGGTGGGTTTGATTGACCTGCCTATGTCTGAGGTTTCGTAGCCAATAATATAGATGCTACCCTGTTTTTCCATAATAGCTCTTCCTTCGTAACGAGTATAGACTACATTTGCCACTATATTTGCCACTGACCCAAAGATAGTGATAATAGTAGTTGCATTTCTCTTAATGACCTCTGAGTCCAGTAAGTCTGTGTCAGCAATCTGAATATGAAAAAGAAAAGGAAAAATATCAGAATTGACATAAACATACCAAAGAATACTTTGGAAGCCATTGTACCAATCATATCTTGTTGGTGGATAATATAATAGTTAATAATAACAGATTCTTGGTAGGCGAGTCTCCTTTTTCTGTACTAAGGAGATACAATGTACTATCTCGTCAGATAGTACAAGCCTAGATTGCTTGTCTTGGACAAGAATTATTCCATTAGTTGTCGATGAGGAACCCATACTCTGACTCGGAGACTGTTACAATAGTCTCTAGGCTTGCCTGCTGACTAGCCCTGTAGGGGGTAATTATGGTTTAGCTTGTAGGTTCTTATTGAGGAAAGGTATTTGTAAAGAGAGAAAGAATAATTGTATTGAAACTTGTGGTAGAGAAAAGAACTTGGATGATTAGGTGAAGATCCTATCTTCTTAGCTAGGGGCCACTCCTTATATAGGCACCTTGCCGCAACTTTAATCTTGGTGACTCATCACCTTGCATCACACAACCTCTATGACTTATAACAAGTCATAGTGTGAACTTGAAATCCATCAGCTGACTCTACTGAGTTAACTGTGCAACATCCTTTCACACTTCAAAACACATAAAACCAATTATGTGCCTGAATGAGATTCATACGGTAATGTGATTTCACTCATGGTATTTCACATGACCACACAATAGCAAATTATTGTTATGTTATGATTGGTTGATTGTTTTATGAATCACAATTGTGAGTTAGCTGATGTAATTGATTTTCACACATGACTCGGCCCGGGACTCACATTATGAGTTCTGGGTTTTTGTGCATGTGACCCAACATACCTATGACTAATAAGTATTAGTCATGTGAAATCTGCCTTGCTTAGTTACCATTTGTGACAGCCATAGTGTACGGGTGTGGGAGAAAGGAGCCGCTTCCCTTATTTGGATGGTGTGTTGTGCATGCTGTAATCCCCTCCTGTCGTCTGTGGCGTAACCTCTCAGTAAATCAGTCAATGAACCTGTGCAAAGTAGCTCTGAAGATAAACTGCCTAAAGGCTTTCACAATGGTAAGACAAAGACTGAAGCACTTGAACCAATTGAGAAGGAAAGGAAATGTTGTGAATTGACCGGTTGATCCCCGTGTGGTTGTTCGTTTGTTAGACTAGAATACAGGAAGGAGATATTTATATGCAAAGCACCTCTGTGCCAAGGCCCACTATCACATGAATTTGGCCGCTGCAAAAATAGGCTATCCACGACATCAGACTACCCTAGTACAAACCCTGCCCCACACCGGTAAACGAAGAAAATTAATTAAAAGAAGATGGGTGTGATGAGAAATGTGGTGATAGTGGTGATGGTAGCAGTGATGGAGGGTGGGTGAGATTCAGAAGAAGAGGAACCTTTTATGCTTGTGATGTCTCTGTACAATCCCTATAGCCACTAGGTCATTGGGCATTACAAGTCCCAACTACGACTGCTGGTGACATGAAACGTCGCCAGCAGTAGTAGTCCGGACTCGTAATGTGCCCAAGAGATCGGGACGAGGTGTATCACTCGAGCGTTCTCGAGTCTGAAGCGCAACGGTCTGTGAAGGGTCCAAGAGAGATTCATTTGAGACCAAGTGAGTAACAAAGACAATATGATCTTAATGCCTCTGTATCTGTGTGCCGTTCTCTGATGGCCACCTTTTCCGATTTATTCTGCGTCTCCAAGAGCAGGTAAATCCTAAACCTTGCCCCAAAAAAGTTCTAGTATATCGGTCAGCCTCTATCCCATTATCTTGTTTGAATGTAACCAAAGTTATGGTGATAACTTGGCTTCTTTTTTCTAGACTCAAAATTAGTAACTCGGTAGATGGGTAACAGGGCTACGATTGCTCGCCTTCAAGTAAGAGTGAAGTGATAGATAGAGGTCAGCATTACAATCCAATATCCGTATTTATCTGCGACCCACATAGAGTAGCAATCAGCGGCCAAATGACAAGCTCATGCCCGGTAGCATCATTGATAATCATATACAATACAAAAACCAAATAGCCTACTTCCACATTGCTTGTGGATGAGTCGGCCACACATAATTTTCTGCGTGCTGTACTCGACTTTTGCCCTTCACCTGTTGTAATCATGAGAAATCACTCATACTTCCTAATGCCCTGAATGTTTACTGAGGGGTCGCCTGGGGGAATGCAAAATAGTTACTCGAAGAAGTTAGAATAAGGATTAGGGTTGTGCTGCCCACAAATGAAAAAAGTCTTTAATTCACGATCCTGGCATGCAGCACTATTCTTTACAGTACATGTAAGATTTGTGACCGGTAACAAAAACGTCAGCACTCGGAACAGTACTGCCTGTTTTTTCAATGTTTTTATTCAACTACTCTGTTCTGAGGTTAGGGAGGGTGTTGGCACATTTTGACAGCCTGATATAGTATGTCTGCTCGAGTAGAATCTTTTGTGGTGCCTCTGATGTGAGCATGGTACATGACACTGCTGGGGGAGACAGTAGAGCACATTCGGGGCATTGCCAGCACGCTGGCATCCCGTTTATGCTGATTTCCACACGGATTCCCTACCCGTTCGGGAAGTGCGCCCGACTTATGGTTACCCCTGGGTACTAAGGTGTCAGCATAAGTCTGTCGAGGTTTGGAGGTGGGACGGGGAATGAGGGAAGAAGAGTGATGCTATAACTTTAGAGTAGTTAGAAAGCATGAAATGGAAAAAGAATGAAACAAAAAAAAAGTCTGTCGAAGTTTGGTTTATTGGTAGAAATTACTATGTGTGTAATCCCACTCCAGCCTCTCCACAAGTGTGGTATTCAGGAACTTTTTATTATTATTTAGGTTTGACCTTGTGGCAAAGCCTTCTTATCGTAGGCCTAGGCCACAGACCCCCCCTTCCCCCTTGGTTGAAAAAAACACCGCAACATCTGGCACCCCGGCCACACTGGGAACGGCGGAACACACCCGGGTCTTTGCGGAGACTACTTAGACAGAGTGATAGTAGTGGACTGCATCCCGCGGTGGGTTCGCTCGGCGTCGAGTATTTTCGCAAATTCCTCCCTTTCGAGACGGCGGAGATATCTAAAGTTGGCGAACGCCACACCATGCACCACGGTACATGCGACAAGGACCACAAGGGGTTCCCTATACTTGGCAGAGATGTCTGAAGAATGTTGTAACATGTAGTTAGTAAGCGGGGCATTTCAAGACAGTAGTGGTTCTTAAACGAACCGAAAAGTTTCTTGAGCATCGTGTATTTAGTGAGTGGCGGAGGAAGAATCCGAAGTTTATATGCTCAGCGAAAAATCCGAAGTTCGTGAGGAAAAATCCGAAGTTTGTGTGGTTGGGGTGATTGGAAGTCGTTGGGGACAAAGCAGTGATTAAGTACGGTACCGTACAGAACTCGTCGCTTAGTGCCAAGCGATTTCGTGAGTGGGCATTACGAATGGGGAAACAAAATCTTGGTGCGGAAACACGAGCGAGTACCGTACAGGGTACGAACCTATTAACAAGAACAGACGGGGATATATACTCGTAATTGCCCGACGTTTGTAAAAACGACTGCTATTGCATAGGGCAAAATCTTGAGGCTCCAGGCAATTTTTTGCCCATATGCAATAGCAGTCGTTTTTACAAACGTCAGGTAATTACGGGCATGTCTGGTTAACCTTAAATAACTGTTCCACAACTTCTTGCCTGACCTTGTATTGCTTAAAGAACAATAAGAAGAATGTTAAGAGATAAGGAGAAAAAAGAAAAGAAAGAAAGAAAGAGGAGGGGGGTGACGCATGGGGTCACGAGGTATCACTCGCAACCGTAGGAACAGAGAATGTTGGAGGTCACAGAGGAATGGCCGGAGTCAGGGTGAGAAGTAATGCGACAGATCAATTGAGTGAAAGAGAAAAAGAGACGAATGCTATGTTGCTTTTCCTACAGACGCGCTTGAGACTGTCATACTTATAGTAGTGCGCCGTATCAATATACATCAAGATGACAACTGCCGATTCCTAGATCCACATGCTTCAACTTGCTTAACTGCTGGTCGAACACATACGTCCCATATCATCATACTGAGATAATAGTTCCGACAGAGAATATTGGTAGGAACGACCCCTGGCGAGCCGAACCCTATAAGAGGTGGGCCGAATGAAGAGTTTACACAACCGCTTATTGGGTAGAGAAATTACGGAAAGAATGTTACTGAAGGTGAGAACGAGAGAGAGATTAAAGGTCAAACAAGAGTGGTGTTAAGACCAGTTTCATTGCATTCGTTTATCCTTGGGGGGGAGAACTTGTTGAGAAAAGAGAAGTGAAAAAGAAGAGAGCAAAGAAAACAAGCGAGCCCCGCAACCAATGACAGCCAAGACGACTTTATTGCGAAGCTTCGGCGAACAACCAATGATATTTAACAAATATCAGAGCACAATCATGACCACAGTCTCCAGCAGAAAAGGTTCTTGCCCATTCCCAGGTGCGAGTCTGCTAACTAAATAGGATTAACAAACAGGTGTGCGCAACCATTGACTTACCCTCAGCGCCGTCATACCCTCCCCAAAATACAAGGGTATTTGCCCATACTATAACACTCAACACCGATATAGGCCGAATTTGAAAGCTTTCAAGTTACACGCTTGATAGGTCCCTATATCTGGTGATTAGACCATGTTAGCGCATACTCTACTAAACTTTTTTTTTAAGTTATGACTAGCAAAACCTTCCTACAGGCCCAAGTCACAACCCCCCCAATTCCACCATCTCGAAAACAACGAAAAAAACGAACACCCCCCCCCCCGATTCCACTATCTTGGAAACCACAAAGGAAGTGAAAAAAAAACCCCCCGATTCTACCACCGCCCCCCATGATTCTATCATCTCGGAGGCAACAAAAAAACGAAGAAAAAAACACCTCAACAACCGGCGCCCCGGCCACGCTGGGAACGGCGAAACACTCCCGGGTCTTTGCGGAGGCTACTCGGGCGGAGTGATGGTGGTGGGCCGCATCCCGCGGGGGATTTGCTCGGCGTCGAGGTTTTTCCCGGATTTCGCCTTGTCGAGACGACGGAGATATTGACTGTGGGCGAACACCGCCCAATGCCCCATGAGACCTGCGATGGAACCTGTGGCGAGGACCGCAAGGTGGTCCTTATTCTTGGCAGCGACGGCTGAAGAATGTTGTAACATGTAATTAGTAAACGGGGCATTTCAAAACAGTAGCGGTGGGCTTGGCGGCCGCATAGGCGGCGGCGGCGGCAGCGTTCGCGTTCCCGGCGGCAGCATTGCCGGCAGTGCCACCGGCCCCCCCCCTCCTGACCCATCCTGGTAGAACAGCGCCATTGCCCCGGGAACAACACCAGAGCGCTTTCCGGCCAGTATGTTTCCGGCGTTTTTCGCAAGGAGGTCTGAGCTCAGTCAGTAACTCTAAGTCAGCAACCTTACTTAATACGAAAAAGAAAAAGAGAAACACCGGAATTGACTCAAACAAACCTGGTATTGAAAATCTGGGCTGCGGAGGTAATGATTTACGGTGAGGGTTTTACGCAGTGGACTGAAACCGCTTAAGTGGAGATGATGATCATGATTGATTGATGATAGCTTGATGAAAGGAAAGGCTTGAGGAAAGTTGTGTGCAGGAAGGAAGGTGTGTGTCGAGGTAAGGTGAGAAGGAAAGAAAAACAAGGGTGGTGGAAACATTTTCAGAGTTTGCGCGTCCTTTGACTAATTAGATGGAACTGATATGATATTGCGTTATTCGAGTTTGCAGTAGGGTTTAGCCCGCCCAGCAGGAGCCGATCAACCGTCACACCCACAACTAACCCCCGAACATCATCATAACTACCACAGCCAACAACGCAACGACGACAACACCAATCCACAGCCGATTTCTACCTCCCACGTATGTCCTTTTCACCCCCCCCCCCCCGGAAAAAAGATCTGGGGAGGTTGTTTTACCTAGAATTAACCGTTAGTTTTAGGAATCCAAACAAACACAACACTCGACAATCATGGCCCACGAAACAGTTTGGTACTCCCGCCCTCGCAGCTACGGAAAGGGCAGTAGAGCTTGGTATGTCCCCCAACGCCGCGGGTGCGCAATCCGTGGAATTAGGGGCTGATTTCCCGGGGGGGGGGATAGTCGCGTTTGCGCCCATAGAGCTGGTCTGATCCGGAAGTACGGACTAAACATCTGCAGACAGTGTTTCAGAGAAAAGTCTACCGATATCGGTTTCGTTAAGGTATATCCCCCCCGTAGGGCTTGGTACTTGGTTGGTTGGATTGGGATTGCTGACTTTTTTGGAATAGATGCGATAAATCAGATCGGTTGGACGGCTGGAGGGGGGAACGGTACGAGGGGGCCTAAGGGTGTTGGTGGAAAACAGGGAATGTTCTTTTTTTCTTTTTCTTCTTCCTTCCTAGGTTTCCGTCTCAGATAGCATTTCCGAACAAATTTTCAAAGTTCAAACGCTCCCATCCAAACATTTCCCCAAACTTAAAACCAACTACCGGTAGCAAAAGAGAAAAGTTCCTCACGTGACACCATGTCATTGCCGAAATTCACGCGTTCGCCAACACAACCCTAACCCTGAGGGCACTCGCAATTTTCTGACGTTTGTAAGAACGACTAGGTCCGCATAATCTCGCATATGGCATAAAATTGAAAACTCAGACCTAAATTCAAGTACCTGCGAGTTCCCTTCCTTGAGGGATTCTCACCAAGCAATACCTCGAAGGTATCATACTTGGGTTCGGGTCTGATGGATGGCCCCTTGGCTGCATATGCGGACCCGGTCGTTTTTACAAACGTCAGAAAATTGCGAGTTGACTCCCCGGAAATTTTATCGTAAGTCACTGACAAACCTAGGGGCCGCCGGGCACACCGTCATTTGAGATGACCGTCATCTCAAAACACGTTTTGCTAAACATGTTTTGCCAACAATGCTGTACAGTGCTGTTAGAAAAGTTCAGGGACAAACGGTAAAACACACCAAATATGCCACATTTCGAGGTGCCCCAACACAAGAATGCCTAATAGCACTGCAATTCTCTGAAATTTAAAAAAAAATCAGTCACTATCTCAAATTCAATATACTGAGCTGGTAGGGCCTCTAGATAGTTCTAAGCCATGCAGACCTTTCTTAAAGTGGTGGTAGCCAGACATCATGGTTTCATGTACTTAGTGATTGAATATGTATGTAATTGGACACTCTTGCACTATTTAGTAGCAAAACAGTCTCAACACTTGTTGAATTGTAAAGTATAAAGTAGGTGTCTTGGCATTGATTTCTTCCCACAAGCTAGAATACACAGCATACCTTCCCACAAAGGCTCAGAAAAAATATGGATTTTTTTACAGGGTTCTCCAGATACAAGAGGTGGTGTCAGTAAAATTGAAGGCTCTCATTAAGTGAGATGGGGCTGTTGTGGTGTGCTGAAAAGTGGGACTTTTGGTGTGTTTTGGCATTTGTCCCCGAACCTTTCTAACGGCACTGTACCAAACAGCATGTCGTTTAGAAACTGTCATTTAGGTTTTGTTGGAAAGTCTGCGCATGGAGGTAGGGCTTTTCAATATTAGAATGCTTTTAGGATAAAATTTTTAATGATATCATAATAATATATTATTGTTGCATAGTAATCTAGGTCATACAGTTCAAAACCCTAGACAAAAAACGTTCTGCAAAACACATTCTGAGCCCAAAACGCGTTTTGAGATGACAAACACTTCAAATGACGGTTTGCCAAACAGCCCCTTAGTAACCACTCTAGTTACTCACCTCCCCCTAGCTACTTCCACTACTCCCTGCAACAGCAAACGATCCCTTCTTTTATCCCCCCCTCACCAAATGCCGCCAGCAGTAAGCCTTTCTCTTCCCCCACCAGTCCACCCGCAGCTAGCCACATGAGCTAACGACCCCAGACACCAAGTCCCTTCCGCTTCATCACCAACCCCTCCCAAAAACCCAAATCTCTAGACCCCACATCGAGCTCCACAGTCCTCTGCCCCCACTCACCACCCGCTTACGCTTCCACCCCTACCCCCATACCCAAACCAACAACAACAACAACCCCAAAACCGCAATTCGCCCCAGCAAAACGCTTCCACATCCCGACACCCCAATCACTCCCTGCGCCAACCCCCCCACCACCACCGCCACTACCACTGCCAGCAACCCAGTCCTCAAGAGCTCAAACACCAAATTCAGCATCCCCACCATTCCCATCCTCAACCCGCCGCTTCCACGTCCCACCGCCAGCTCCAGCCAGCACCGCCCTAGTCCCCGCACGGGCACGCTTTAGCTATGCCCCTGGCGGGAGCAGCAGCAGCACGCAACCGACCACACCAGCACCCCCACCACGCACAACCCTCCTCTTCAGAAAGTCCTACCAGCGCGACTCAATCGATGCCGACATCCACAGCCAAGAAGAGCCCACCAGCCCCCTCCAAAAGAAACGAAAACTCCACTCCGGCAGTGAGGACATAGAAAACGCATCCTCGCCACCACCCTCACCGCACGAATCTGACGCTGAGGAAGAAGTCCAGGCGGAGAGACCACGGAATAGGTTCTTATCCACGCCGGCCGCTGCGCAAGGTTATACGATAATTAATTACCATCGCAGCATCCAGCCACCCCTGGGAGCAGGAGGAGGGGGAGGGGAGGAAGCGATGCCACTAGATTGGTCACCTGTTAAAACCCGTGCCGCAAAGCGCTGGACTGGTGGAGGGCTGGCGGCTGAAGTTGCCGGCTGGGTTCTTGAAAGGAGCTCTCTCAGCACTCATGCCGGGAGGGGAGGTAGGCTTGTGGTTGCCGGAGTGAAAAGTGGTGATGGGGTGTTTGTTGTCAAGGGAGAGGGGGAGGGCGAGGGGGGCTTCCTACTCCCGATTGTTGGGGGTGGTGGCATAGGTGGGGGGTTGGCAATTGGGAGTTTGGTGGTTTATGGGTTGCCGTGGTGGGAGGTTTTGGTTGATGGGGTGAGGTTTAAGTTTTTAGTTACTTGGAGGGTGGAAATGAGGGAGGAGGAGGAAGAGGAGGAAGTGCGATGATGGTTATGATTGTGATGGGGTTGGCTGGGTAATGAATGTGTTTTTTTTACGATAAACGGGGATAGACGCATCGGAGCATTATCAATACGGTGTACTTTATTTATTCCATAAATTATATGTATAGCATGAAGGGCCCCCGCAGGATATCGTGATCCCATATTATCATACAAACAAACAGCAAGGCGCCGGAAACCCCCCTCCATCCCTTCCTCGTGAAGTTAATCGCCAATGCAAGAAGAATGAACAAAGAATCGAAAATATTACTGGACGGACGGATGGACGGACAGAAAACAGGCCTAAGTAAAGCTCCCCTTCGTCAGCATCCCCAAAACACCCTGCCTCTCTTGGCCTTGCCTCTTCCTTTCCTGCTTCCTCTTCAACTCGCGTTCATTCTCAACCTTTGCCCTAACCTGCTCCCTCTGGTGGAAGTTAATAGAGCTAGACGCCTTCCCGCCCCTCTTGATCCCCGTGGTACTCTCCATAGGTTTCCCGCTACCGGAAGTAGCAGAGGAGGCGCCGGAAGACCCCTGAGAATCACCGCTTGTAGAAGACATGTTGGTTGTGGCTCTGCGCAGCAGGCTTGGAACTCGGAATTGGGTTTCGGTGGCTGACTGGAAAGCCATTTTCGCGCTCTCGCTCATGGCGCTGTTGGATCTTGAGGCGGCAACACGATCTATAACCACTGTTGTTGCTGTTCCCCGGCGTTTGTGCATGAACGCCTCTGCTGGTTCGCCATCGGAATCTGAAAGCTCGACCATTTCGCTATCGTTTTCTTCGATGAGGAATGATAAGGTCTGGAAAAAAGGAGAAGGAAAGTTAGTCATAGGGTATCACTCGGTGGATTTATAATTGGACGGAAAGTTGTAACCAACCTCTCGGACATCCGCCAGGGATGGTTTCTTGGGTCTGGTGGTTCTACGGGTATTAGAGGTGACGGGCATCTCGTTACTCTCTCCGGCGCTGTGTTGTGATCCGGGGGTTCCTCCACGTGAAGCTCTCGCTCCTGCAACCGCTGATACCTCCCGTGAATCGTGGCTCTGGCTTGGATTCTGGCTTTGGCTGTCTTCTAAAAGTCCTAAATCGATAAACAGATCTTCCTCGCCCTTATCAAGAAAGTCCATCTCGTCGTCGCGGTCTCTATCTTCGATTGCGCTCAAGAAAGCTAACTTCTTGGGATTCGTCGCAAGTTTCTCGATATTGCCATCAGCCATCAGTGCCTTTCTTATTTTTGCCATCTGCCGTCTCTTGGCCCTTCTCCGCGCTTCGCCGTCATCATCATCTGAGTCGTCGAGGTCGAAATCGGCGCCCCGCTTTTTTCGGAACAATCCTGTCTGGAGGTCTTTAAACAGCTTGCTGACAGCCTTCTCATCCTGGGCTTTGTCCTGCTCAGCCCAGAAGGCTGCGATATCGTCCTCATCGACATCCTCCCTTCCTTCATCATCAATCATTTTCTCGACGTCGCTATCATGCCCGTCAACCATTTCATCGTCACTGGCGCCGCCAATACCTGCATATTCGTCCTCAGATTCTTCGGCCTGCTCATGTACCATCTCCTTCGCCGCACTCTTTGCTTTATCAAAGCTTTCAGTCGCCTTTTCCTTCTTCGCAGCCTTTCTCATGACATCAAAAGCGGTCGCCTTTCTCTCCTCGACCTCTTCCGATTTTCTCTCACCGCCGCTTTCTTTTTCCTTTTCATCCTCCTCCATTACAGCGGTAAGATCAGCGCCTTTCTTCACGAGCCTCCCCCTCTTTCTCTTAGGAGGCTGTGAGTCAGGTATTTGTATTGATGGCTCATCCTCATCAAATCTCGGAGGTGCCGGGCTCGAAGACCTGACAAATCCGTCATCTTGTGTCGGATCAGGAAAACTCGACATTTGTGTAGATGGCTCGTAGTATAGGTCCAATACTGGAAACGAGGGCTCATCAACCGGTTCTGAATCCTCGCCATCCTTTTTCTTAAACCCCAAATCCAGCTTGTCGTCCCCGAAATCCAAGGGAACCTGTGAATTTGGAATTCCTTCTCCAGGATCCTGTCTTAACGCTTCTACCCTCTCCCCGACTTTCTCCGGACTTGCACTAACTTCCGCACTTGGAGGAAGCCCGCTTAACCCATTAAAAAGCTGTGTCATTCCCAAAGGAGGAGGTCCAGCGATTTTGTTGCGGAAAATAGAGGGAATCCTGGACTCTGCGGCCTTCTGCTTTTCAGACTCAATCGCGTTATCTTCACTCCCCTCATCTTCGTCTTCTTCCACAATGCGCGATTTCTTCTTTCGTATAGCCTTTCTCTTAAGAGTCTTGAAGGGCGCAAAATCGCCATTACTCTCATCTGAGTCTTCGTCTGCTTCTTCATCAATATAAGCAGCTGGCATCTCAGATAACCGAGGAGTTGGTGACAATAGGTCATTATCCTGAGGATACAGTAAGGGGAATGCTGGGCTTCCTAGGCCCCCCGTAAGTTCGTTCTCATCCTCATCGATGAGGTCGTTGAGATATACGTCCTCTTCTTCTTCCTCCTCCTCCTCAGAGCCAGATAATATTTCCACAATGTCTTCATCTTCGAGCCAGTCGCTATCTGCTTCATTGTCTTCGTTAGGGTCCATATCGTCTATAGTGGCACCCTCTTTCTTGAGAGCATCTTTCTTCTCTCTCCTCTTAACGGCCAAGGCCTCCTTGCGTGCCTTCTCCATATAATCAACAGCTTGCTGCTCGGTTTTGGCTTTCTCTTCAGCGGTCAGAATAATCACACCTTTCGCCTTTAACTCTTCAATTCGCTCTTCTCGCTCTTGTATCGCTTGCTGCCTACTTTTTTTCCGCAATTCCGCCTCAAGCTCACGAACAGATAGTTTAGGTTTCCCATGAACCTCGACCGGTGGCTTCACCCGCCTCACTCGACGCAGCTGATCAACCATTTTCTTACGCTTGGAACTGGCAATTTTCTCTTCATCTCCCGGCTTTACAATTTCAAGCTCCGAATCTGAATCTGAAGCGTTTTCGGCAAGCCTGTTCGGAAGAATAACTCTGACAGGTGGTAGGACTAGTTTGGCCATTTTCGACGACATTATGCTTTCTCTCCCTTTCCCTTTGTCAAGTGTCGAGGATCTGACCTCAATCGCTTTGCCCTTCCCTTTATGAAGTGCGAGTGCAGGGCGGGTTGCTTCTTCCTCATCAAACCCTTCCGACGTAGCCCGAGCTTTCCCTTTCCCTTTGTCGAGCTTAGGAGCCGAGGTGGAATCTGCACCCATCCGGTCGGATTTACCTTGCACTGGTTCTTCACTAGTTGATGGGCTCGGATCATCAATGTCCATGGCACCTGTTGCGATCTTCGCAAACTTCTCATCCGCCTCCGGTAATGGAGAGGAATTGGGGCTGGACTGTTCCACAGGCTCGGTTTCGGATCCGGTAATAATTGAACTAAAGCCAGATATTACTATATTGAAATCAATAAGCATGGTGATCCGTACCTTGAGTCAACAGACACTCTATCCTTTTTGTCCCCACCCTGGTTTTCTGCAGGAGCCCTAAAGCCAAACTTCTCGAAGAGACTCTGTTTGGTAATCGTTTTCTTTGTCCGTGCTTGATGCTCAAGATGCATATTCCTAGCCATCCTCTGAGACTCCCGGTGCATCTCTTCCAATGCCTTCTTCCCGGACTTCCGCCTCGGAGGTCTTTGTGACAAAACCCCTAGATCATCGTCGTCTTCTTCCCCATCATCGTCTCCAGATCCACATCCCAATTGAGCGTCAAGTTGTTTCCTCTTTTCTTCTAGTCTCAGCTTCTCCGCCTCCGCTGCTTGCCGCTCCTTCCGTCTCTTCTCAAGCAATTCCAAGAACCTGGTGCTCTTCTTCGGATCTGTTGCGGGCAAATTATGGACATCATCTTCATCTCCCCCTTCGCTTTCACTGGCTGATACAGGAGTAGTGCTTTTGGATCTTGATGGACCCTTTTGCTTGGGAGATTCTGTAGATCGTGTAGAAGCAGCTTTTGGAGATGCCTTCGAAGGCACCTTTAGAGTCCGTTTCCGCCTTAGCGTAGGAACAGGGAGATCGTCGTCATCGTCGTCTGTCTGTATGAGAGCCCTCGAAGAAGACGTTGGCTTGTCCTCCTCGTTACCAGATTCCTCATCTGAAATCAAGTTTTTCGAGGTCGTCCCCCTGCTGGCCAATAGGCTCTGCTTCACACGCTCATATGCATCACCATTTCCTGTGGTGTTACTCTCGATAGCCGGAGGGATCTTGGTGGGTTTGGCAGCCTTAATGTCGGATGCACGCGGCATCATTCGACTTGCGAGTTTGCCTTTTGGCTTGTAATCCAATTCAATCTCACTATCTTGATCTGCAACATTGCCATCCTCACCGCTCTCCTCATCGGTAGGTTCCATCCCCGCCAGCATTGCCTCAACTTTTGATTTAGGTGTGAGAACAGGCGAAGCGGAACCATCCCGTGAAGGTGTGCCAGGGGGAGACACTACCATAGACATAGCGGTAGATGATTTCGGAGGAGCCATGATGGGTCACTCCAGCTAAATATCTTTTGTAAAGGAGTGTAATGTGATATTTGGGGGTTTGGTGGAGGAGGAGGAGGGGAGTTTGATAGTGAATTGTTCAGTTAAAAACAGGACGCGACGAGAGACGCGTTGAGCACCAAAAAACGCGCCAAGAGCTTTACCGGCATTCTCCAGAGTAACCTGAACGACCACAATTGTGGCTCAAGCAAGCTTTGGCAAGCCTCAATATCACGTGATCGTGATTCTGTGAGGATCACGCCGGTATGGGTGCTATCTTGATCTGGGGCAAAACCCTAGCATCCACTCAAGTTGCTCCTTATCCCATGAGGTGTTATTCTGTGATTTAGCAATCAAGAGTCTAACATCTAGCACGGCTCGGCGAGAAATCACATTTCCAATCAGTGGATATGACGGTGAGATATATGTTTGTTGTTCGGATAAACGAAAGGAATTTTTTATTACTCACGCATGGAAAACGAATGAGACATCTCCCCTCGAATCGACTCTGGGAACAAAAATCGAAGAAACATCTTCTAGCCCCCATATGGGAAATGATATGTGCATGTGAGACTCTGTACTCGAGTACTTTTGAGTGTTAAACAGAAAGTACTGGGAGGACACCCGCGGTTGTACTCGAATACTTGATCCACAGTCAAATCCTGTTTTGGCCCCAATCATCTGAATTGGTCTCTGGGTGCATGGCAAATTATTTGCCCAGGCCACGGTTATCTCCCTTGTCCTTGGACACGAGTGCTATCTCGCTATGTATTATATGCAAGTAAAGTACTCGAGTACTACCAACTACCAATGGTTACAAGTACGAGTACTTTTCAGGCTCGCATATCTCGTTTGCTGGAAGCTAGCCCCGCCCGTCCGCCTTTTTTTTCTTTCCTTTTTTTTCCCTTTTTTTTATACCCACAAACCTTACCCAACACAGAGAGCACGGTAGGCCACTGGCCTCTGTATCAGAGAATTTTCAAGCCAAGCGTATTGGTTTCGCAGGTCCACAGACGGTTATGTACGATAATAATAAAATGTGTGGGAAGGACTTCCTAGAATAGCTCTCTACGACTTCCCTCTTCGTGTTGGTTTGCTGTCTCTCCCTCTCTCTCCATCCCAGTTATTCCAGTGAGAGGGAGAAAACAGGGAAAGGAGGGCTGTTCAGACTTGTCTTTCCAATTCGCCTGTCTTTGGTTGGCTTCGGCGCTTCTGTCGTCCCATTTTTATCTCCAACGCACATAGAAGGAGGAATGTTCAACAAGGCTGCTGCCACATGGAAACCGCTCTGCACCGCTCTACTCGTACACTACTCGCCCCCCCCCCCTCCACTAAACAATACCCACAGAAGCAGTGTAGTCCAAGTACCTCTCTGTATATATTGAGCTGTGAAGGTACTTTTCCTCTGGAATTGAGGAGCAATCGAACAGCCCGGGCATCACCCCTGAACGACTGGTTGACCGGGGTTTTCAGACTTATTGACTCTCCTTTTTTTTCTTTTCTTTTTCTCTCTTGTTATTCTATCTACGATATTTACCGTATCTCTCTCCACTATCTTCGCCGCTCATTCTACATCCTATAGACGCTCTCTCTCCTGTACCGGTACTTTGCGCTTGCTCCTCTCCTTTCCACCTATTTATTGCCCCTACGTCCTTCTATTCTTCCGTTAGAATAGCTTTCGAGTGATTCTCTCTAGGCTCTCTTTACCGTGCTCTATCACCCTTCTCTATTCTACTCTTCTCCACTCCTCTCGTCATTTATCATAGACACTCCTTTTGAGTTGTTTTGATACCGGTATCTGCCCCCAACAGTAGTGCTACATTACTGGTAGTAGTAGAAAGTTTTTTTTTGTCGTTTCGCCTACTTTCGCTAGCCAGCCCGCTTCTCTTTTCGATTTACTTGAAGCGATTGTGAAGCAGAAGTTACCGCTCCGCGCGTCCCCGGCGTTTCTTTTGGAAACTTTGGCAAGTTACAGCAGTGGAGACCCTGGCCAACAAGGATCGTCAATCAGCAACTCTCCCTTCCTCCTTTCTCTCGCCCCTCCTCTGACACCGAGGGCCCGACTCCCCCCTCTAACCCCCCGCCTCATCATTTCCTCGAGGGTCCTTACCTTCCTTGCATCTAGTATCTTTCCTCACCGCAAATTCCCCTGAGCCCCACCGTTTCCGAGCACCCTCCGGACACACGAGCTGCAACAGCAACTCATACCCTCTTTCCCCCCCCTTCTTTCATCCTCCTCTCTACTCCCCCATCTGCCTTCACCCAACACTCCTTAAATCACAATACTATGACTGAAGAATCTGGCCCTAAAGTCAAATCGCTCAAGAGAAAGAATGTTAAGGGGTTGAAGCTCGGTGGAAGTGGAACTCCTACTGCAGCCCCTTCCACCTCGGACGGCCAAGCTCCTGGTGGGAGCAGATACTATGCCCACAATGACCAACTGAGTGATCAACTCAGCACTCTGGAAATCGGTGTTGAGTTTAAGCTGGATCTACGTGCAGAGGATTTGAAGGTGGTGAACGAATTAGGTGCGGGGAATGGAGGGACCGTTAGCAAAGTCATTCATGCCCCGACGAAGGCTTTAATGGCAAAAAAAGTTCGTTTGTCTCGGCCCCGCTGCGTTGAAGATGTTCTACGAAACTATATTAACAAAATGGTGAAGGTCATCCACATAGACGCTAAGCCGTCGGTTCGGAAGCAGATCGTTCGTGAGCTACACATCATGCAGGAATGTCATTCCCCTTATATTGTGTCTTTCTATGGTGCCTTCCTCAATGAAGGAGATGTGGTTATGTGTATGGAATACATGGATTGCGGGTCAGATATTAACCCCTCATCGGACTGTGTGTGCGGTGCCTTGTGAATACATCCACTGACATGGTCTACGATACTACAGATCCCTTGATGGCATCGCTAAAAAGATAGGCCCAATTCGTATCGATGTGCTGGGCAAAATCTCGGAGGCCGTTGTGGAAGGTTTAAATTACCTCTATAATGTCCATCGAATCTTGCACCGAGATGTCAAGCCTTCGAATATCTTGGTCAACTCTCGGGGTTCCATCAAGTTGTGTGACTTTGGTGTTTCTGGGGAATTAATCAACTCGATCGCCGATACGTTCGTCGGCACATCAACTTACATGTCTCCAGAGCGAATCAAAGGGGCCAAGTACTCTGTCAAATCTGATGTATGGAGCTTGGGATTGACCCTGTTGGAATTGGCCATAGGGAGGTTTCCTTTTGACGCTGACGGCACAAGCGCCGGGACCAGGGCCAGTGCTGGGCCAATGGGTATTCTTGATTTGCTCCAAAAGATTGTCAACGAGCCTGCGCCCAAATTGCCGAAAAATAAGGCATTCCCTCCTAGTTTGGAGAAGATGATTGAGCACTGCCTAATCAAGGATCCGGAACAGAGGCCTAGTCCTCAAGAACTCCTGGTAAGCCATAATATCCCGGAGAGGCTACTCGATAGTAATTTTGCTAAACCAATTCTTACGAACCAATAGGAAGAATCGTTTATGAGAGCGGCCAAGCAGACCAACGTGGACCTTGAAGCCTGGGCTCACGTTATTCTCGACAAGCCTCTCAATCGATCGTCAAGATCCTCACAATTGATCAGCCCCGCTCCCGCTCACCGAGAGTCGCCGGCTCCGCCGCGTCCATCATCACGTGGCCAAAACACTCCCGGGAGAAGAACCTCAACTGCGGAACGCAGCTCGAGTGAACGAGGCACTGAGAGAGAGCGATCTGATCGTGAACATCGCCCCCCTCCGGCCCCGCTGCAACAGGCGCCTTTCCCAGCTCGTACAAGCTCGCATGGCCCTGGTTCCGGCAGGCTTGAGGAGGTGAACTACCACAGCTCTGCAAGTGATCCGTCCAGAGCCAGCCAGCTACCACATTCAAAGTCCTCCCGTCAAGCTCAATACCGATCAAATACGGAGCCTGCAGGGCTCCCGACCTCGGATCGAAATGATAGCAGAGAGCGATATTCCCGTAATCAGGGTGGTGAAAGGGAGAGGGGGCGCGAGCAGGAGCACGTGCAAGGCACGATTGGGATCGGATTTGAAGGCGCACGCCAACCAGAGATGAAAGAGCGGAAGAAGCAGCCACCTGTTGGCATTATGAGCTCAGGGGGAGGCCTCTCATTTGTCGGATCTGGTAACGGGATTAGTGCCAGCGGTCCCAGTGGAATCAACAGCGGCCGGTAGGACAGATTCAAAGCCAAGCCTACTAAAAATTCCGATCGCTACATTCAGTAAATGGGGTCATTTGTTTCGAGTACTGCCCTAGTTTATGATTCCAACATGTTTCTTTTCTCAAAGGTTCTGCTTGTCTTTTCTAACCTTTTCTATTCTTTTCACTTCTTGTTCTCTATTTATCACTCGTAAGGCAGGTTCTCATGGTACCGTCGGGAAATAGTTTCTCAAAACGAAAATTGGAAAAAAAAACTTGTCATTTCTCCCCTTTTCGCATCTGATGAGTTTTTGTTTGAATTCTTGCATTTGGTGGAGTGGCAACGGTTAGGGTCTTACCATATTTCAGCTGAGCTCTACTTTACCTTTGATGCTGAAATACCCTTTTTTTATTTTTATTTTTTGTTTTCCTTCTTGGACGGGTGGATAGGAGTGAGGATATAGAATTAAACAGATGTGAGGATTTGGCGTATCGTTCATGGTATTGTGAGAATTGGGGTTGTTGTCATTGGCACTCACTCGGGTTGCGATTAGGCCCCCGTGGAGACCCGGTGTGATGGTGGGATGAAAAAGGGTCTACTATAGTTTCTTACCCATCCACGCGTTAGGCCCCGTTTCATGCGTGCTGTAAATACCTAATAGCCTAATCTAACGACACTGTAAACCACCAGCAAATAACAAATAAACAAATAAACAAATAAACAGACGCAATCATGAAGGAATAACAGAAATAACATTTCCAAACGCCCATTCGAGAGAAAAAAGAGCCCCAAAATTTTTAACAAACCCCGCTTCCTTCATTCCCATCATTTTACCATCGCTAGGTTGATAGCCCAAACCTCACCGTCAAGCAGACCATACCAAAAACTGCCACCCCTTGGACCCACCCAGAGGCCCCATAAACCCACACATACGCTGCGGCCACCATACCGTAGGAAACTGCATTGAGGACCAGCCACACTGGCAGCCCCTTGAGCACGAACCACGTCACCCTAGCGTACGGCACTTGGGTGAGCGCCTTCCAGAAGCTTACCCCACCTTCGACTCTGCAGATGGGTATGATTGAGTCTATGTGTGGCTCCAGGAGCGATGCGCGGACGCGCGTGAGGGCGAGGTAGGAGGGGATAACGAGGAAGAGGGTCGAGATGGGGGCCAGGACGTATGGGAGGAAATTGTAGTGCGGTGGGTATTTGATGAAGGGGAGTTCGAGGGTCGTCAGGGTGAGGAGGCCGTTGAGGATTACGGGGGGGATGGTTGCTAGGACAGATGTGCCGGGGGTGTTGGCGTAGCGGGTTAGCCAGGTTGTCGGTTGGGGCTGGGAGATTTGGATGCTAGAGTTTTGTTAGTTAGTATTGGTTTCATTTATTTATTTATTTATTTTACTGTGTGGATGGGAGGGGGGGGGGGGGGACGAGGGGAACGAACTGAAGGACAGTCAGGCTGAGCCTTGAGACCGCTATCAAGGATAACGTCCCGCCGAGGACCCTTCCGGCAACTTCACTTCCAGTCCAGTACTGAAGTTTCGGGATGACAAAGTTCCTGACCATCGAATCGAAGAAGGCGAGCGCCACGGCTCCGATAAACCCTCTCCAAGGTGCAGCCCGGCCACCGATCCTGCGGAGATGTCTGATGGTCCCCAAGATGCTGTCCGTGACAAACACTTTCTCGCTCCGGGCCATCAACGGCTGTGTCTCCTCCCCCTCACATCCTCCCACTTCCTGGTTCTGACGGGATCTTCGACTCCTACTCCTTGGCGGAATCGGCGGTGCTGAGGATGAGGCGGGGGAGGAGGAAGAGGAAGAGGAAGTAGGTAACCCAGCCCCCGGGTGCTCAGCAACAAGTAACACGATCAGTAACTCAACAGTGTAATTAAAGCACAGGACGAGCACGCCGGCAAGAACGGATATCGCAACCAGCGCGGCTAGCTGCTCTTCTTGGCCTTCCTCTGTGCGGGAGAAGGTGTACATTAGAGTGTTTTTGATGTACTGTTCCATCTCTGCTTGTCGTTGTTGCCGTTGCACGGTACGGTACTGGTGAGAGATGGGCAGCAGCAGTAGCAGCAGGGGAAGAAGGGTGGAAGAAGGGGAAAGCGATGAGGCGAGGCGATGCTTCGTGTATGTATTTACTAATTACTTATGTCGAGTGAAAAAAAAGTAAGAGCACCGGTAAGTCAACTGCTGGCGGATGTATGAGATCTGTAGCCGCTTATCCTTCCCCTTGTGCTTTAAGTCGTGCTTCACTTTGCTTCATCGGGTTGGCGGGGGCTGGCGGGGAGCCAGGTGGCACGGGGTGTTTCGGGTGGGTTGTGGCACGCGGGTGACTGGATGAGACCGAAGATGGGGCAGCGGATCAGCGCGGGAACCGGGGTGGGTGGGTAACGTATGCATGGATAACTTACAGGTGCCTGGAGGGTTATCCGTGATGGAGGTTCGCTAACAATACCACCACCACGCCACCACACATACGGTAATCTTCCCCTCGCTTGCAGGAACGATGTTGGAAATGGCGGCTTAATGGCCGCACTTGATGCGGGATGTGCCCGCACTCTGTGGCCCCAGAGGAATACGTACGCACTACTCGTAGTCAAAGGACGCGCAAACTCTAAAAATGTTTTCACCTTACCTCGACACACACCTTCCTTCCTTCCTGCACACAACTTTCCTCAAGCCTTTCCTTTCATCAAGTTATCATCAATCAATCATGATCATCATCTCCACTTGACCGGTTTCAGTCCACTGCGTAAAATCCTCGCCGTAAATCATTACCTCCACAGCCCAGATTTTCAACACCAGGTTTGTTTGAGTCAATTCCGGTGTTTTTTTCTTTTTCTTTCTTTTTTTCTTTTTCGTATTAAGGTTGCTAACTTAGACTTACCGGTACTGGGCTCAGCGTTTCTCGGAAAAAATGCCATCCCTATCGTCGCTGCCATGGGGACCGGAGTCTTTGGGACAATGATGGAGATAGGTTTTAGGTATTTGGAACACTAGCGGGATAAAAAGGAGAAGGCAGGGCAAGTTCATATAATCGCCCACGGGGCCGCGGGTATCCCGCCTCCCATTCAAATTTCGTTCGGTCCTGCCACCGCCGGGGGGGTCGGGGCCGCCCCGGCCGCGACGAAGAGGTAATTTGTGGGGGGCTGGTGGGCCCACCCAAACGACCGGTAGAAGGGGTTAAGGGGGGGTATTATGGGAGTCGGGAAGGATACGGGGGGGGGGGATAAATATATCATTCAATTAATTAAACTGTTTTCGCCGGTAGAAATCGCAAGTTGAGGTGGTTGAAAATGTTTTTTTTGATTGGATCTAGTTCTCGAGTGAGCGCCTGTGATGGGCTAGTTGGGCAAATTGTGAGTTCACATGGAAGAAGGATCAAGATACCGGTATTTGCGAAGCTGGGAGGAATGTGATATTGTACCCCCACTAGCGTACTCTGATTTTCAACGTAAATTCATGGTCAGTAACTTTGAATACCCTTAGTGGCTGGCTAAAAATGGCTATCGTACTCGCGCATGGATGAAAAAATCGGAAAAAGTGATCCGCAAGATCGCCACGCGCGGTCGTAGAGAATTGAGACTGCGGGCAAGTTTTTCCACCACCGCTTCCCCTTCCACCACCACTAACCGTGCCTCACAGCTCAACGATAGATTTATTTGCATGTGAATTTAAGAATTACGAATCACTACTAAACATCCTCTGATGCTTTAAACGCCCTTCTGACTTTCCCATACATTGTTTTCAACCTTCATTTTCGTGTGGTGGGCACTTCTTCTGCTTCCACTCCCACTTCCGCTTTTTGCTTCCACTTCCGCTTTTGCTTCCACTTCGGCTTCCTCTTTCTCTTTCGCACTCTTTCCTACTCAAGCCAAGAGTCTTCCAGCTGCGGGTGGGTTGGCAAATGAGTACTCGCAATGTCGTGACGTTTGTAAAACTGACTTGCTATCGGATACAGCTAAAAACTAGCCAAGCCTAAGATTTTTGGTAGTATGCAAGAGCTGTCCGTTTTAAGAACGTCACGACATTGCGAGTATTGGGGAACGGAACGGAACCGTTGTATCCAAACAGGTCCTACCGGTCTACCTCGTCGGCAGAGGAATCTGTGCAGACCTTCCTAGGACAAATGGGGAATGCAATTCTTGGCTGAGAAGCACGAGTATTCCATGTGTCTCGCTAATTGCGTTTAGGAGCCATTGTTTCTCCCATGAGTGTACGATAGATAATCCGTAATAATCTCGAAGTTTGTCCGCCCGAGAAAACCACTTCTTACGTCGGGTCATGGAATTTCGGTTTGTTAACTTTAGCATGCTGTTAGACAGTTTGCTTTCCCGGTCTCTGCTATTAGAGTATCATATTCGTGGGCAGCCTAACCTCGGGGGTTTGGGCAAATCAAGGCTTTTCTTCCTCCCTCAAACCAACCTTGTGTGCCTAGTGATCTAGAATACAAAATTCTGAAGGATTCTGGAAATTGCAGTACTCTAGATTTAGGCAGTTGAGTGGTCGTGAAGAGCTTCATATCCGGCTCATGACAAGATGCGATTATAACCCTTTATATTTCGACCTTGGGCCCTGTGGGGGAATATTTGCACGAGTGATTCTTTATGAAATTTGTCACCCAACCAGATTAACTCCCTCTTGAGAGGCCTAAATCCCCAGGATAGAAATCATATTTGTCCACAATTTCTAACGAAGGGGATTTTGCTCCCTAAATCATCAATGCCATGTAATAAATAAACCTAAATCCGGAAATGAAAAGCCTCTAAAGTCTCACTCAAATAAAAAAACGCACCCTCCCTTAAACAATACGAAGATCCCCATCGCACTCCGAAACCGACAACCCATAGTAAAGGTGCTCCTTATTGTCCTTATTCTCAAGGACGTATCCTCCAGCACCGAGGAAAGAGCACTCAGTGAGGAGATGCTTAAGGTGCTTTTCGCAATCCTCCCGAGAGGCCTCGACCTCACCAATGTTACCGCGCATGGGGTGAGTGATGTAGACCTTGTACCTAAGCTTGGTAGCAGGTTTCAAAGCCACCTTGAAGGGATTGCCAGGCTTGTTCTTGTCTTGCTCCGGAGAATACTTTATGCACATTGACGCCGAGACACCATTCTCGCCGGACTTCTTCGTGCTATTCCCCCTAAAGTCAGTCTCTCCAAACTAAAAAATAAAAATAAAAACACAGATCTTCAGCGGTGGGACATACAATTTCCTCGGCCCCTCGGGAATCATAGTCTTGCACCCCTTGGTAACCAACTCCTGCCCCTGCGTCCCATTCAAGACCTTCCCATCGCCAATCAAGAGGGAGTGAGAATCAAATTGTTCGAAGAATCCTCCGAATCCAAGATCAGGACGAATACCGCAATTGTGGCGATCGCGCATGCGGTCAGACACCACGGCTCCCACCACCGGGATGAGTGATACAGGGTTTACCAGAGGGTGCCCTAGTGGCTCTTCCAGCCCTATGGGTATCCTCGGCCTTGTGTTTACTACTCCGCTGGGGCGAGTCACATTCTTTGATGGCTCGGGCACTGGTGTACTTTGTGGGAGTGAGGCGACGGTGGAAATGAGCGTGAGGAGGAGAACGGAGTTATAGAGCATCCTAGCGCTATGTGATGGGTCTCTGGTTCAAGGGATAAAATTTAATAAAACAAATGCAAAGGGCGAAGAGAGGTTTTTGTGCACTATACGAAATGGGAGAGAGGAACAACGAATGTGTGAAGAAGCTCAGCCAGGAGCGCTGTGTTGAATCTTGCTAGTGCAGATGGATGATGGGAGAGAACAGAAAACCTGCCTGTAGGGGAGTGTGGCATTTATAATACCTACGTGGTGGATGGAATGTATTTCTTGCCGGGAAGGGCGCTATACCGGTCCATGGCTTGTACAATAAGGACTCGGTCGTTGATGTAGTTCCCCCGGGAATTTGTGTTGGCGTAGAATGCTATGCCCCGTTTATTCACCGGGCTGCTTGGATGAAGAGGTGGATATCGGCAGGTATATTGGGCCTCTGGACTCTGTGACTTGTTCCCAGAGGGGTTTTCACTCTACCACAAATACTATTATCAATAGTGCACGAAGAGGAATTGTCTATTGAAGCCATCCCAATAGAGTTTAAAATACCAGGTTTATAGAGATTGCGGGGGATTCGCCGCCCCAAGTGATATTTCATGAAGGGTTGCTACCGGAATTGAGCCATCAGGCAGGCAGTAGGGTAAGGGAAGACCCGGTGTGATGACTCCAAGCACAACAAAATAGAATAATAACCGCTCAAAACGAAGGAGGCGTGATCACAATATGTATTAGAGCCCCCTGTCCCTGATTCCTGAAAGGTAGGGAAAGAGAGAAATATGTCAAAAGTTACTCTAAGGGGACGGGACAGGCACTCCCATGTACAGTGTACCTAGTACCCGGGTAGGGGCCCGCCTCGGTGGGTATTGTACTTAAGTTAGGCGTAGGTCACCGGTTAGTTTTTATTTAAGTCCTTCTTTTCACTTACAAAGCAGACATGTTCGAAATGTAAAGTCTATCCTCGCTATGCTAAATCCCCCTCTGTACTCACGGTAGAGTGGTGCGGACAAGGGACTTTGAGAACCATACCCCGACCCAGCAGACGACTAAGTAACCACGATTATATGAGCTGTTTCCCTATGTTCAAACTATAATACAAGTGCTCAAAACAGAACCCTGTCTAGGGTATTGGTAAATTATGTGGAAGACACCTCAACAAGAAGATTTTGGCCCCCATAGCCGGATTATAGGGAAACCCAGGAGGTTTCCCGTGAGAGTAAGTTTTTCCAATCACATTTTGAGGCTGGCGATAACAATCTTCTGTTCCCCGAGGGAACCTACTAGTCGGTTGGGGCGTTCAACTATGGACATATCATACCTTGGAACAGAATAAACCCTTAGAAGAGCCTCAGCGCCTTTCATCTCCTCTCATGTCATACCGCACCATGGAGTAATTGCTGCTACAGCTATCGAAAAGCAGAAATATTTTAACTTCCTCGACAATTGCACATAGGATTCCGACGGCCAAGACGCGGAATCCAGAAAGCGCGGTCTTACAGTATGAGATGTAGAGTGTCGATGTGTTTCCTGGCTCCTTGTTCCAGGTCGAGCGACCGGGACAGGGTGTGGATCGTGATTCGTTTCTGGCCTAGGGGCACATATCGGTTTCGACAATCGGAAAAACAATTATCCTATCATAACCTTTCGAATGCTCCGCGAATCAGACGCCGCCTTCTGCCCTCCAGCCTTGCGACGGAGACATAACATTAACGGGGCAAGTTATTGTGCGTGGACAAAATTAACCGGACATGATTCAAGCTCTTGCCAATCTCACACTATGTTTTCGGCCCAAATCGTAATTTGAAATATTCATGATGTTCAGTTGGGTAGCGTTTTCAAATCAGGATTTGGAAAATTTCATAGTTGTGCTCGCGAATATTTAGGCTGTAGATTTTTGTTTTGGTATCGTTAAGTATGGTGCCGTATTTTTTTAGTATGATATGATAAATGCTGGTGAGTCCTGTATGATAGCTTAAATTATGATTTAGGAAATTAAAAATTGTAGTCAGGTTTAGCAGAGAGCTGTTTGCAAACCGTAATTTCTGATCACGGCTATGATATCAAATCACAGCGTGCCAAACAGGCCCTAACTTAAATTGATACAAAATATAATAGCATTGATAACAGCAGATCTATGAGTTATTCGAACCTGCGGGAATAAACAGGCACATGTTATCATACTCTCTTCATCTTTTATCGAGATAAGGGTGATTAACCCAACCCCGCTGCCTCGGTTCAGATACCGGTAGGGTTGAGGTGGACTTCACGGCCTAAGCAACCTCTATCATTTCAAAGGGCGCACAAATCAGACCATTCCGAACTCAAAATCAACCTCCCGTTTAGCCCTGCAATACCTTTGATCAAGGTAGAATTAAGAGCGCTTGCCTTTATCCCTTTCTTAATCCAAATTCCACTTACTCTCTCAACCAAATAGCCATTGGGCTTTGCCGACGATTACCGGTAGCGATCTCCCCCAAACCAAAACCACCATATACACACCCGCAACCGCGGACTCTCTGCTGTGCCAACAAGCAAACTCCGAATTCAATCTAAAGTTTGAAATGGCTTCCGATCTTCTGATCCCCTTCAGTTCGACTCCGGTGGAGTCCATCGCCCCCACTGTCTCACGTCTTCAAAGCACATTCACATCGCTCAAGACGCATCCTCTTGCTTATCGTGAGGAGCAACTGCGCAAGCTCTACTGGGGCATCAAAGACAACGAACAGCAGCTCCTTCAAGCCCTTAAGGCTGACCTTGGTAAGCCTTATTTTGAGGCTATGATAGCAGAGCTCTATTGGATCTGCGACGAGATCCTTTACGTACTCAAAAACCTCAGAAAATGGGCCGCGGATGACAAGGTGGATCTACCGCTTCTGCAGAGGCTTATCTGGTCCCCGCGTTTTCGGAAGGAACCCATGGGAACAGTTTTGGTTATCGGGTATGTACTTGCACGTGCTGTATCTTAGTTTCTATTACAGTTGGTTTTATTGCTTTTTCACCCCCTAGGCCATATTCCGTGTATATTTTTGACAAATATATTCCCTTGCCATGCTTGATGTTAGACTGACGCTCCCAACTCCCCGGTTTATAGAGCCTTTAACTACCCACTTCAGCTGGCTTTGCTTCCCTTCATAGGTGCAATTGCTGCTGGAAACACTGCAGTTATTAAACCATCAGAGCAAGCTCCAAATTCGGCGGCTGTCATCACTCGAATCGTAGAGAGCGTCCTTGACCCCGAAGCCTATGCTGTCGTCAACGGTGGTATCCCCGAGTCGACCGAGCTTCTGAACCAAAAGTTTGATAAGATCTGCTACACAGGCAATTCCGCAGTTGGTCGTATTGTCGCCACTGCAGCAGCAAAACACTTGACCCCGGTGCTTCTAGAACTGTAAGTTGTCACCAAACTAATGGCACCCCGATAGAACCGAAGGCCCGACTAACCAACCCCTCTTTCGGTATTTAGTGGAGGGTTGAATCCGTGCTTTGTTACCAAATCAGCAGACGCAAAGCTTGCTGCGAAAAGAATTGCTTGGGGGAAATTTCACAACCTGGGACAAGTCTGCATTTCTCCTGCCTATGTCGTTATACACCCTTCTCTTGAAGCCGAATTTGTCGGTGCATTTATCCAAAGCCTGAAGGAGTTCTTCCCTGAGGGGGCGTCGAAGTCACCGGATTTGGGACGCATTGTCAATACAAGACGCTATCACCGCATCACGGAATTGTTGAATAATTCCAAAGGAACGATCCTATACGGTGGAGAGCAGGATGAATCGAGATTATTCATTGAACCAACTCTAGTCAAAATCACCAGCCCAGAAGACAGCTTGTTGAGTGAGGAGATATTTGGGCCTCTGCTTCCGATGCTTATAGTTGAAGATTTGGATAGCATGATATCGGTGGTCAGAAAGGTTGGAGATTGCCCATTGGCATTATACATCTTCTCTGGTGAAAAAGAGGAGGAAGAGAAAAGTAAGGGAATACTTTGGAAATTCGTTGGGCGGCAAGAGCTGACCTGTTCGTGCAGTCCTGAAGAACATCAGGTCTGGTGGGGCGACTGTGAATGAGTGAGTCCGAGCTTTGACAAGTTAACCGTTCATCTAGGCCGACGCTTGCTGACAATCGACACTTTGACGATGTAGCGTATTTTTCCATGCGGTAATTCCAGGGGTTCCACTTGGGGGGGTGGGAGAGTCTGGCACCGGCTCTTACAGAGGTGAGTTTGTTGTCCACAACAAAAAAGTCACGATGTTTTTTTCCTCAAGTTCCTCTTCCCCTTTGTGCGTTTGAGGCGCAGGAGCAACCGATAGTGGAGGAGCTCCCTCTCAGCCCTTTTGCTTTTGTTGGGTGAGGGCTGGTAGGGGTTACGAGTACTGCAGGCGACACTGAGGCGGCGGATGGACGGCGCCGAGCCAGTGATCGGTTCGATGCAGCATGGATTCCCTCACGGCTATTTTCCCTTGACGACTACGGTACTCGAGTCCAATGGGCTCGTGCCGAATTTTGACTGACGATCACACTTCATCCCAACAGGAAAGGCCTCCTTTGATGCGTTCGTTCACAGACGAATTGTGGTGAATCAGCCGCTGTGGGTGGAGAGTCAACTTCGCGTATGTTTTACCGGCACTTTCTTTTTTCTCCCTTGAGCTCCTGTACTTTCTCCACCCCAGTGCTCCACTTTACCAATGCACGATGAAAAATGAGAGCACGACCGTCGCCCGCTCGCCGCCCTGTCGGCAGTTTCACAGACACGGGCTTCGGTTCCAAGCGGACTTCACACAATTTCCCCAGCCGTTTTCAGGATGGCTCTGTACAAGTACCGTAGTTGAACTATGGCTGTAGGGTGTTGCTAACCAAAGAGCTCCATTATGAAAATGCCAGATGCGGTACCCACCATACACTCCAAAGAAACTCGACTTGATGAGGAAGGCGGGTGGTACCATTGAACCCAACTTTGGCAGAGATGGAAAACTTCTACCCAGGTCTCTGGTTTCCTGGGTCCTTCTACTGGGAGCGCATAGTAGGAAGAGAGCTGCATTCAGGTATCTGTTATTGATGACTGGTAAGAAGCATACCCCCCTCTGGTAATTCGTTGTTCTGGTTCTGGGGGAATGCGCAAAGACGAAACGTCATATGGTCACTATGTCACGATGTCCGTTACAAGTACTGATGCGCATGAAAATGCAGGAGCTGCGATGCTGAAAACTTTTCTATCTGCCAAGAACTAGCTTGACGCCTCCCCGAACCTCACGATGCTTTTCTCTGTACTCTAGAGGAAGGGCCACACGAAGGACGGTTCGGTGAGCCAGCAAGTTGTTGCGCCGGTGATTTATTACATGTATTTCTGACTGTTTGTTTTCTTTTTTCCCGGCTGGGAAGGTTCTGCGGGCCATTCGCCTCTTTTCTTTTTCTTTTGTGTTCCCTTTTCCTTTCCTAGGGCTCAGTTTTACGGGCTCGATGGGCACGAGGGGTGACGATGTTCAAAGAAAAACTAGAAGGAAGGCCAGAGCCTCCCTTGCCATTGTCGGTGATAAAAAAGAAACGAAACGCACAAAAATATACTCGAGTACTGCTTGCTTCTTACGCATGATGAGCTATGACGCCTGGATTGTTTACCCATATTGCTTTTTTGCCCCCAGTGGTTTCCCTGGTTTCTCCTTGCCTGCTCCCGTACTCGTACCACAGGGAACGGTGTCCGTTTGGAATGAAATTTTCCTCGGCTTCTTGACGAAAGCAGCGAGATCGTTAGCTTGGAGAACAGCTCCATTGCATCAAGTGATCTCCCACTTCCCAGCAGGTTGAAACAGAGATCACAGATCTCGCTCACCTCGACAAAGGGAGCACAAAAAGCAAATAAGAAGCCGAAAGGGAAGACGTCTTGGAAGAGAGCTCCATAAAAATATTTCAGGCTGACAGGGGAGCCACCAACAAATCCGTTCGCGGAAGTCCGAACCTCGGCAGGTTCTTTCCGGTTTGGGCTCCTGACTGGCCACTTTTTTTCACATTTTCATTTCCATTCTTTTTTTTTTCGAGGAATTTTTCCCCCGCACTTTGGAAAGGTTTTTGGAAGGAAAAAAATTCGCCATCGATCCGAGGAATCAAAGCTTGGCGGTACCTTGCAGCTTGGGGCAACTGTGTGCGGTACTGCCTCGTGGGCCGATTCGCGCACCCTATTCATAGAACCCATGGAAGAGTGGTGTCTTGTTTGCAGCCAGCCTGCCGTAACCCAAGCTTGAGGATGGGAGGTCCCTCAGCTCTTTGTCTGCCTGCACCTTGGTAGCCATACCGGTACCAGTCGACGAATATGGGTACAACTGTGCCAGCATAACAGAGTACCGGCAGTCTACGGGACCAGAGAAGCTGGCAGAGGGAACGAAATGTAAATTTCTCAGCTTCCCAAGAGGGCACAGTCAATAGTGCCGTGCTGCAAGAAAAAAAAATCTTTTCACTGGAGAGCCTGCGTGTTGGCCAGTTCTTGCACAGCCTTTGGATTTGCGGGTTAACCTAAGTTAACTGCTTACTAACTTTCTAACTGGCACCTGCACTTGTGCTGGTGCAAGGTAGGAACCTCTGAATAACTGTTCCATAACCTCTTACCAGGCCCTATATAGCTTTAGAAATCAATCCCAGTGAGCAAGATCTCCACTGTGCTGGTAGTTTACTTTTTCTTTCCCCTTTCAATTGACAACGGTTTTTTCCCGCTTGTCAGCTCTTGTCTGGGATGACGTTGTGGATCTGACAATTTTGACAGAAAATCTTTCTCCATTCTTCTTCACTATGAGCTCGCCACATTGAGGCACTGTAATGGCATCCGTTTGATGATTCATTCTTCGCTAAACCGTATTTTCTTTCATTTCTAGGCATGCCGATTATGATGTAAAGGAAATGCCTTCTCCCCGTCCTGCCAAAATTTCCATTCCTCCTTCCCGTCGCCAAAAGGGCAGGGCCAAACTTTCCCCTTTCCAATTGTAGGTTGTCCATTACGAGAGAGAATCTCCCTAAGAACAGCAGATGGGGGGGAAAGGCGTGAGAATACAAAGAGATCCTTAGTGCGACTGAGGCGAAACTGCGGTCGGTCGGTCACCCACATTAGCTGTTAGGTAATTTGCGCTTCCAATGAAGGTAAGGTACCAAACCATCTGACCTCGAATATTACAACAGCTTTCAGTTTTTTCTTTTCCCCTCTTCAAATTTTTCCATTTCCATTAAGGGCAAGGGAAACGGAAAGGGAAGCAACAAATTCCAAGGGGTGGAAATTCGTCATTTTCACGATGTTCGGTGGAATGCCGAATCAAAGCTCCTTGCCCAAAGGTTACGTTTTTTATGCCTCCACAACTAAATTGGCTTCGCTTCTACTAAAGTTAGCTGTAGTTGAACCCTATCTGCATCTCTAAGCGAAAACGCCGAACAGGCGGGCAGTCTACCACACTTTAAGCATGGGCTGGGGCTTGTGTGGGTTCTCGGCGCTGAGAAAAAAAGAATCTAGCGCACCTTTCTTTCTTTTGCCTGCCTCAGATTTCTTTTGTTTCATCAGCCAATTCAATTTCTTCCTCGTTGGATCTGGGATGGGTCATTGATGGGATGGCTTGTTCCCGTGGACTCAAGCAGCTTGCTTTGCTTGCCGCCTACTTTCTAAGCTTGATGGAGCACATCGACCCAGCTTCTGAGAAGGAAAAGGAAAAAGAAAGAAAAAGAAAAGCCTTTCCCTTTCTCAAAACTCGTGCTAGTATGATACTGTACCGCACACACCTGCTGCGCTTGGTATGTCCGGAGCCTTACTCGGCGCCTGCTTCCTTCCACCCACAGATGCTTGCACTGTATTGGGTCGTGCAAGAATTAGCTCATGGCCGTTCGGTTCATGGCCTCGAGCCATCCTTTTCCACCAACCATTCACCCCCTCGTCACGAGGTCGTTACCCCTTCAACTAACTATGCCGTAAGGGCGAAGTATGAGGGGTGGATGATGTGGTGGTGAGCCACAGCCCAGCGACACACAAAAAACTTTTTGGGACACAATTCGCCCCAGATTTACTATTAGCGGGATCGTCAGGGCAGGCCTCACCTAGGATATAAAGACCTCCCTAGTTTCCGCTCTGGATACCTTTTTATTTTGAAGCTATCGACTCAGACCTTGAGACTACTATTCTACAGCTTATATATTTGAGCTTACCCGCCTGCAACTCCCTATCGTCTACTACCTACTACCATATCATTTACTCTACCTCGCTGCTATTACTACTGCTACTACCAAAGCAATCAATACTTCCTACCATAGTATCCAACTAGAAGCATATAAATAAAGCTTCTACCTCCTCCTTCTACAACTGCCATCACTACCACCACCACCACCACCACCTCTACCAAATAACCGCAATGCCCTTCCAGATCACTGAAGGCACCCCCGTCCACGAGGGCTCCTACTACCATGCCGGCCGTGGCGGCGCAGGCAACTACCGCCGTCTCCCAAGCACATCTTCCCTCCCAGCAACCGTCGCTGCTGCCCTCCCAGCCACTACCACCCCCCCAACCCCCCGCGTCTTCTTTGGTGGGCGCGGCGGCGCTGGCAACATCAAGCCTAAGTCTGAGCGAGCAATGTTCTCCTTCGACGAGGAGCTCGAGCGAGACCGTATCTTCCACGAGCACCACGCACCCGTGTACTCCATTGGCCGCGGCGGCGCCGGCAACATTGTCCCCTCAGAGGCCATTGCGACCAGGTCGCACTACAGCGTTAGCCCCGCTGGGTCCCCGGACGCTAGCCCGAGGTCCAGTACCAGCACTCCCGGCACGTCGCCGAGGTTCTCCTCTCACAGCTTGAGGAGTGGCGCGGATAAGGTTTGGGAGAGCATTGCTAGGGTCAGATCTTCCTCTTAGATTTGAAACTGGTAGAATTGAAGAGGAGGGTTTTAATCATTGAAGAATGGAAAAAGCTTATGTTTGTGGAGTTGTTTTTTGTTCTGTTTTCTCTCTTTTTTCTTTCTTTATCTAATGGGGGTTTTCTTGGAGTCTGGTGCATGATTCATGCACGGCGTTGATTTTTGATTTTTCTGTTATCGTTATCGATTGGAGTGGTTAATCTGTTTCTGTCTGTCTATTGGTATCTGAAAGGATAAGGGGGAAGAAAAACCAAAAAGGAAAAAAAAAAGGCGGGTTATATATTAAGATTCAAACTGGATATCTGAAAATATGGGATTCTTAACTTTCTGCTCAAGTTTTTATTTCCCTAGGGAGAAAAAAGAAAAAAAAAGACATCTATCACACTGTACTTTATTCTCACGAGTTTCTTTTCCTTCATTCTTGCTTTACTTTATTCCTGTTTTTCCTATTTTTCGCCCCTATCAAGGGAGTAGTAATAACAGTACATTGTCATACAAGCATCATATACATATCACAGTCCGGTATATTCCATCAAGTAGACTATCGTTATTTAGAGTACCGTACTCGTACAGTACACTGTAGGATTTTGCAAGATGATTTCGCCCTGAACTTTGTATACCTACCTACCCACCCACCCACTCACCCACCCACTCACTCACCAAGCCCCTCCCTTCCTCTCTCTCCCTGGGCCAATCTCCGATGTGTTTTTACTACCCGTACTTGTACTGCACACGAGAATTTCTAGTCCTCGCAATATCAACAGCACCTTGGTAGCACCACCAACTCGAGCAACCGCCCTACGGTACCGTAATTACCACAGAAAAGAGAAAGCAAAAGGAAAAAACAAAAGATTGACCAACCAACCTCCTCCCCTTCGCACCCCTCTATCGATACGGTATGTTAAAACCGGAAACCCCCCCCCTTAGGGGAACCGTGGCGAAACCTTTTGACTTTTGATGAAAGAAAGGCGTGCCGTATATACGGTACCCCGCATTTTTTATTATACGATGAATATTTTGCTGTGCCCCTCGGGCACTTGTATACTTGTAATATTATCATAGCCCCCTTCTTGCTTTCCGCTGCGGTACGCTGCATACGGTACAGCACAGGACCTCACTTGCTCTATGTACTCGCACTGTGGTGATAGGCCGTTGTGGGGCTACCCTGTTCAGGAGTTCTGGACAAAAAAGCACGTAATGTGGTATGCAACGCAAGAGCCCCTTGCTCGGTAGGGTGGTTTGTTTTGGCCTTTTTTTATTCATCGGTTTGCGGGGAGAGGAAAGAAAGGAACAAGGGGAGGAGATAGTTTGCGGGTATATTTCTCCTTGTCTACATTGCTACGGTAGGGTACTGGGAGGGGTAGGTAGGTAGGCTAACTAAACTATGATAATCCGGCTTCGCTCACTATCCAACAAACAACAATAGCCGCTAGCGAAGAGAAGGGAAGAGAGATAAAAAAAAGTCTAAGTGAACTTCGTATGAATGATTTCCGGATTCTCGTGCCAGTCGTCGATACTGACCCACATCTATGAAATAGCGGTATCAGCATCATGGTGCAATTAGCAGTGACGCACGGGATTTTCCCATACGGATTCTGCGGTATTGGGGAGGGGAGGGTGTGGGTGCGTGGAGAGGGTAAGAAGTTGATGGAAAATACAAGAGTTCCAACATCGAAAGAAGGCGGGTAGGCAGCAAAGGTTAGGGAGGGAGGCGGGAAATTTTCCTCTCGTAACAGATATGCGGGGCAGCAGTGCGAAACGTAACAAATTGGCACAGTACGGTAACCACCGACCATGGGATCAACAGCCGGTGAAAAGGCGTGATGTGATGACGCCGGTATATATGAAGGGAGAGAAGGTGAAGGAATAAAATCAATAATAATAATAACAAAGAGCGCATGTGCGCGGTGCGCGGTGTGTGGTGTGACGGAAGACCCGAATGATGAAAGTACGAACCTTTCTAAAAGTACTCAAACCAGCCAGAATTGAACCTCCAATCCACGTGCTGTACTTCCGCTCAGGAGGCGCAAATATCTTAATCTTCATGTCCTTGACAGCTAGTCTACGGACTTCAGAAAGCAGTCGATCACCGAATCCTATCGTTCGAACACGCCATGAACTCATTCGTTAGCCGTTAAACTCTGGCGGGGAGGCGGGAAATTTTTTATATATATATAACACAACTACTGTGTAGCGGTTGAGATCTGGGCGGATCGGAAGCGCTCGGCTTTTTGGTGAAACCCTGGTAGAGGGTGGGTTGTACACGTTACCTTTCGTTAACGTCGAGCCACCAGACAGGACAATATTCCCAAACAACGACATTCTCAGGTCCATGTCAGTTCTATTGATTGCATCGACCACAATCTGGTGGATGCCCGGGTACTCGAGACCGATGATTTCAGGGTCGAATAAAATCTCTGGAGCTCTAAATCTTTCTGAGCCGAGCTGGTAAAAACGCATGCAATTTAGCAACGCCTTCGCGCACCCACCCATCCTCGTCCTTGTGCCAGTATGAGCGAAAAAGGCAGCGAATCGGGAATCTTACCTTGAGTATGTGTCCGTCCGGTAGTCTATATTCTTCGACCCTCGCGGCCCCACCGCCAGCCCATTCCTTCTCCTCCTTCTTTGGATCCAATGCAATGTAGCATGTCTTCTCCTTTATCGTCCGGACAACTTCCTTCTCAGCAGAAGTGTGGAATATAGCTCCGGATTTTCGCAACAGGACCTGGAGGTTCTCCGTTACGTCACGACCAGCAACGTCGATTCGGCGGATAGCAGATGGCATCGCGAAGCCTTCGTACACGGGGACCGCGTGGGAAACACCATCCCCGGAATCGAGAACGATACCCGTTGTTCGACCGGAGGCGTAGCTAATAATCCACAGTTAGCTAGGAATACCGCCGATGGAGCTTGCGAAGACTAATAGAAGGGCTAAGGCTCCATACAGTGACAGGACGGCTTGTATAGAAGTAAATAAAGCCGGTACATTGAACGTCTCGAAAAAGATCTGCGCAGCGGTATCTCTATTTGTTCGAGGATTCAAAGGTGCTTCAGTCAACAACACTGGATGCTATTCCTCCCCAATTCCAATCTCAAAATTAGCTCCCTTCCATCCCATCCCTCAGCCATATATCCTACCCAAACTCACCTCCTCGGACAAAGTCTTCAATTCCTCGCTGTAGATATACTGCCATATCCTCTCCATGTCATCCCAATCCGTTACAATCCCATGTTCGAGCGGGTACTTTATCTTGAGTAGCCCCCGCAGCTCCTGTGCCCTCGACCCAATGAACACATCCCCTTCCAATGCGCCAGCAAGCACACGTGTGTGTTTCGGCCGACCAACGAACGACGAGAAGAAGCATTTCGGCAGGTCCTCACCGGCAAAGCCAGCTTTGATAGTACCCGATCCATTGTCTATCACGACGGGTTGGTTGAGTAGTGAGTCCAGGGCCATTTCCTTTTCGTCAGTCCGTTCAGTTCCCTAGCCCGTTGTTTGGGATTGGGGGTCCCCGGGAATCAGCTATAGCAGGGGGCTTTCAGAAGCTTCGCTCAAGGGGGGAAGGAATTGGGTATCGGAGATGGAAACCTCGGAGGTTGGAGTTGATAGCTGTAGATCAATCAACAGTTCGTTGTCAACGTTCCCTGGAGATTGTAACGCAGGGGTTCTTGTGCTGTTGGGATTCAGGCAGTCAGTTGGTTGGTTGGTTACCCTGCATTAACTTGCCAAGCTTTTTCCGAGAGATAGGTTGGTCAGATGTTTAAATTTTTGAGGCCCCGCCATGACCCCGTCCTCACAATCATTTCCAACAACCACCGATTGCGCACTAACCATAGTTACGACATAGCTAAGAAAGAACGGAGAAATGGACACAATTGAACTCCCTCCAGCCGCAGACTTCCATGCTCACCTCCGTGAAGGAGATATGATGCGTGTCGTCGTTCCCACAATCAAAAAAGGAGGGGTATCACTCGTTTATGTCATGGTAGTCCCCCTCCCATTCTCCTGAGGGCCCCATAATTAACGTCCCGTAGCCAAACCTCATCCCTCCAATTACAACCGTACCCCAAGCTCTCTCCTACCACTCCGGGCTTGTGGACCTTGAACCCTCCGTAATCTTTCTGATGACGCTATACCTCTGCCCGGCGATTACCCCAGCAGTAATCGAGCACGCAGCTTCCACGAAAAAGATAGTAGGAGTAAAATCCTACCCGAAGGGCCTCACGACAAACTCCGAAGCAGGCGTGGTCTCGTACGAGGAGTACTATCCTGTCTTTGCCGCGATGGAAAAGCACGACCTGGTGCTAAACCTACATGGGGAGTCACCGTCCAGTGAGACTACGACTATCCTAAATGCCGAAGAGACCTTCTTACCAACATTGCTGGACTTACACTCTCGCTTTCCGAAATTGAGGATCGTATTGGAGCACTGCACCACTGCGGCGGCAGTAGAGGCAGTCCGGAAGTGTGGTGATACCGTCGCTGCAACCATCACCGCGCACCATTTATTCCTCACCATAGACCAATGGGCGGATAACCCACATTGCTTCTGCAAGCCCGTTGCCAAGCTCCCATCCGACCGTGCTGCGCTCGTCAAGGCCGCCACGTCCGGTGATGCAAAGTTCTTCCTGGGAACAGACTCGGCGCCACACCCACGAGAAATGAAGATTGGGGCGAGGAACGGGAGGACTGCCGCTGGGGTGTTTACGCAACCGTATGCTGTGCAATTGGTCGCTGAGGCGTTCGATAAGGTGGGGAAGTTGGATATGTTGAAGGGATTTGTGTGCGACTTTGGGAGGGGGTTTTATAAAGTGCGAGAGAAGGAGTTGGAGAGGGAGTTTGGCGCTGAGGCGGGGATCCTATTGAGGAAGGGCGGAGGTGAGGTGGTCGTTGATCAGATTGGGGAGAAGGACAAGATTGTTGTGCCGTTCAATGCTGGGAAGGAGGTGTGGAGTTTGGAGTGGAAAGCGGGGTCTGATGGAGGTCATTAGATTTCTCCCTACAAGTATGATAGCTATGATAGTGGGTTTAAGCAATCTTCGAGTTAATCAAGAGTCACTCGCTGTGAATTCTCGGTGATCTACTCATGCCCTCGGAAAACTCGCCGAATTTCGCCGATATACGCTATACGCTCGACAACTGCATAACCCTAAGTCCCCACAAAATAGCCCTTCCTCCTGCCCCCTCTCAAATCGCGAGAGTATGATATTATACTACCAATCGAGTGACACGTGATGACCGCGGCTCAGCCTAAAACTCTTGGCAAAAACAAACAACAGCATCCATCCATCTCATCCGCCCCGTCCCGTCCATAACTTTGCATTAATCCACGCCTTCTTCCTTCCTCCCAACAACAAACAGGCGCACAAAAAGACCACCTGGCCAACGCTACATCTTCCACACAACAAGAGAGCCAGCTCGCGAAATAAACAAAAAAACAAAAAAAATGTCGCTAAACCACAACCCCCCCACGAAGCCCGCAACAAACATCTGGTCGGTGATGAACTATCAAGTGCCTCGCGGCAAATGTGTCCACAAAGTACCCTTTCCCTGCCCGCCCGTAGGGCCCCCCCCCGCTGGAGCACCCTCTCCTCCTCCTCCTCTAGCCTCCTTGCTAACATTTTACCAGCTCAGCGTCCTAAGCACCTCCTGCCCCTGCCTCCGCTTCATGTTAAACCCGCTACAAGCGGCGAGCAGCTTCGCATGCGACGGCTGCGGCCATCACGCCTCGTTCCACAATCTGAGGAATCCGGGCGAGGAGGAGGAAGTCATCATGATCGCCGATGCCGAGCGCGACGGGAGGAAGATGGTGATGAATGGAAGCGGGAATGGGACTGGGAGGAAGAGAAGTTCGTTGGTGGCGGGGAATGGGGTGCGGGGGCAGTTGAAGAACGGGAATGCGAGGGATAGGGATAGGAGGGATGACAGAGAGGAGGAGGGAGAGGAGGGGGACCTGGAGTGTCAGGTTGTTAAAAGGGTTAGAAATTAGTGTGTGTGCTTGTAGGTTGGGGAAGCAGATCCAGGGGGGGGGGGGGTAATATGTCACGATACGGGTTCTTTCTTTACTTTCTTTACTTTCTCTTTTTTTTCATGCTGGAGTTTGATGTCGCCCTCGTAGTCTGTCTGTCTGTCTGTCTCATTTGTCTTGTCTCGTTCTCGCCAGGCTGCTTCCTGGCTACTTCTACTACTACTACTACTACCGCTGCTATGCTATACTATACAATGCCGATCCTCCCCGTCTGCTCCGTCCGATGTAATACATACCCACCAATGCCTCTCTGCAAGTTTCCACCTCCGCATATACCCACCCCACTCACCGGTAACTACTTAAAATAATAATAATTCAATACCAGAACCGCGGCGGCGGTGATACCCAGGAGAAAGCTTATCCTATCCGTCCACGACTACCACCACCACTCCTCCTATAATAATACCCCTTCAGGCCACCCCATCATTTCCACACGTACCCGTCCCAAACAATCCGGCGATCTTCACAAACAATCACTCACAACCAATCAATCAACCAAGATATCACGTGAGCACCTTCCAGGGCAAAACTGGTTTAGTTCTACCGTAGTTATCGTGCATAACGCTAAGCCAATAGCAAAAGTCGCGTTGCAGCTGGAAGCTAATTACTGTAATTATCAAATGAAGGCTGAATCAGTACTGCACACTTGCTAGGCCCCTTCTAACTCCTCCTCCTCCTCCTCCTCCTACCGTACCATCTTGCGGTTACCAAAACCTGTGGTTATCATCACATGTTGAAAATCAGAAGCTGCGGTGTGCTCATCATCATGCTAGATCAGGATAATGCGATGGGGCGGCGGCTGTGACCGCACCCGGGGGAAAGAGAAGGTATATTCCAGGTCGTCCCGAGCCAGATCCAGATTCCTTGAAGAAGGAAAGAAAGAAAGAAAGAAAGAAACATCATTTCTTGTCATAATATTACCATAGCTTTCCATGCTATCCCCGCTTCTTCTCCTCTCCACCACGCTATCTATCCTACAGCGCCGGTTTATTCATTCATCAAGAACTTGGTGGCGTCGTATTATAGCTTCCTAGGTTGTCGGAGTTGGTACTGTACTGTACAGTACCGTGTGTGTGATAAAACCCGTTTCTGGGGTTTTCAACGAACTGCTATGATATAAAATACTAAGTATCATACTCCCGCAATAAATAAATAATATACTATGACTGAGCGGTCAAGACAGGAAAGAAATCCATCTCGCCCCCGAACCGAACACTAAATTAAATTAAATTCCTGCTTCCTTCCGTTTCGATTTATTATTTATTTATAAATTTCCCATTGGGGAAAAACTAACTAACTCAGTGGTAAGTATTAGTTAGTTGGGAATGAATGGTATTATAGAGGAGTGGTGGGTGTTCTTGCTAGTTAATTAATTACCAATGCGCTGTGCTGTGCTGTCTGGTGTATGATAATAATATGATAGATATATCCGTACTCGGCCACTCTCGGCGCTGGGGAGGTTATGGCATGTACTATACTAGTACAGTACTGTTGTCATGCATGGTGATAATTGACGGATGGAATTTCTTGCTTGCATCATATCATAATATGGGTGCATTTATGCGAAAAAGGTGAAACTTGTCAACAACACCAAAATAGGTTGAATGCCCTGGAGACTTTAATGGCATATTGAGTATCCTCTGAGCTTCTTAAAATATATTTAATATTATTTTAAAAATATCTCTAAAATTTTATTTTTGCATAGAATGATAGCCTACTATGAAATGTATCTGGAAATGAAATTTGAAATATTTTCAAGTGTAAAATCTATAGTTATTATAAAGAAGATCAAAACATCTTTACGTTCTTGACATTTAACTGATATGATAAACATGTATCAGGAATACCAAATGCAACAAAAGTGAGAATTAGGGTCTAGGTATGAGTGTAATTTTGAGCATTATGGTGATATCGGGTGATTTTAATAGACAGGTACACTAATTGTATTGAATTAAGGGCTTTAAAGTATAAGCTAAATGTTGTTGATTAATGTTAAAACTTGTATTAATTCTACTGACTTAGCTCTTATAACCCCCTTTAATGTATATTATTAATAAATAATTTTATTTGAACATATTAGTTGCATTTAAATCAGAAAGCATTTACATAGAATCCAAGAAGCAGCTTAGGCCATTATTCTCTTTTATTGACATACTATTTGCTTGATTGATAGTGATGCTATTTCAATTTCTTTGTCACAAAATGTTTCTTCTATTTTCTCAAAAGGTCATTGGTTGCTATGCAAACTAAAAATGCTCCTAGCTCAAAATACGAAAAAGGCAAGTTTATCTCTTTTCCCTAAACTGCACCCATATTATCATATTATTATGTAGGGTTCCTCTTGCTCGGGGGTATGTTTTTTTTGCTCTGGGAGAGTGGGGGTTAGGGTAGGGTAGGGTGGTCGGTCTACTTTTATTCCCCACTAGTGGATTACTTACCTATCATACCTGGCGGAAATTAGGCGGTTCTGGATAGATGGATAGTCCGGGTGTTCACAGGTACAAGAAAGAAAGGAGGAAATAGATCTCCTCCCCTTTTACCAACAGGCGAGGATCAACCAGGAAGGAGAGGTTCTGCTTCCGTCGTCCTTTCCATCGCGCACATGAACTATGCTACTATTGAGCGGCCCGACGGAAGAGGAGGAGGAGGAGGAGGAGGAGGAGGAAAAGAGCTATTCATACTATACATCTTACCCTCCCCCGCGAGCCGCCAATAAATCGCCAAATGAAATACGGAGGTATCGTGGCTTGGTAAGGTAGTGGACTAGTTAGTACTACAAGTAAATCGACATGCTATTTACTACAGCGGCAGCAGAACTGTGCATGAGGGAGGGAGGGAATATGCATGATCATTCACTTATGATACGAGTAGATACAGTGCGCAATAACTAGGTTTGGGGGAGAGAGAAAGGGGCGCTCGGGGGTGTTGACCTGACCCACTCTCAAAAGGGCAGAGTTGAATGTAAAAGCGATCATTGGGGGGGGGGGGAGGGGAGTGTGATTCCTTTGGAGCTACAAGTTACCATGGTCTCCCGCACTTGTTCGTGTTATACGTGGGAGGGATATTACTGTATTATATGGCGTTGCCGTATATACGGTCGCAAGAAAGTAGACAAGCTGGGTGAGTGGGTTTAAAATTTGTTTTTTTTCACAAGAAATCACTCGTGGCGGATCCTGGTCTCAGCTCCTAGATAGTCATGTTGTATGGGACTGGTACCCTACTATACAATACCATGCTCAGAACAAAACTATCGCATTCCTACTCCGCGATATAATAGCAAAATTTAGCGTAGATACTACTGCCTGCTTGCCTGTCCTCATCACGATTTAGTATACAGACCGAACCCCCCCCACATCACACCAGATCGGTAAAGCGATCCTTTAGATACACGCACAAGCATGGAGGGATAAGCAAGCAAGAAAGAGGGGAAACGAAATGGTGGCTTCCCCTTAACGTTGTCCAGCTCTGCGGGTATGATATACACCAGTTTATACTCTCGAACAAGGAAGATCTAAGATGATGAGTGATTCTCGTGTTTTTTTCCTTTCTTATTTTCGTACACCTGTTTGTGCCATCCCGTCCCATCTGCCCCGATCCAAGAGGAAAGAAAAAAAGAAAAAAAGAGTATAACGCTATACCAAAACTAAAAAAGAGTAAAGACGAGGACAAAAAGAGCTGCAGTAGTAGTAATCATAAAAAAGAACGAGGCCAAAGGAGAACAAAGGCCAAAGACCTAGAGAAAACCCTGAAGAGATTCATATGGAGATGTTCTCCGACGCGGTGCTCGGAGCAAAAACAGATGGGAAACAAAAAACCTACTAAGACAGCACGAAAAATGAGAGTACCACACGGAAAAGAGAAGAAAGGAAATGATGCGAGGATACAGAGCATAAGGAGATTAATGAGTGGGAAAATGATAAAAGTCAATTCAACGCCAGATTATTATTTTTCGATTTTTTTTTCGATTATCAGCGAATTGAATCGCAAACCCAAACCAGTCTTTATTCCGTAAAGACAATCCCTACTCTTCGGGAACCGTAAAAAGATTCACTCTCATACGGTGGCTCTATACACAAAATTAGTAAGGTAACCCTGAGGCTAAGCGTAGCTTGCATGTGGTAGGGTGATGGCATGAATCAATTCTCGGATGCGCAAGAGTAATCCATCCGATGACAACAGCAAGGGGGGGGGGAGGGGCTCACGGAAGGTAGCTTAGGAATTACAACGGCCAATACCGCCAAACAATTGATGATGAAGTACGTGAGGTCGTAATGTGTATAATGTGTGCTCATCAAAAACCTATGGTCAAAGAAGTCAGCTCAGCCTCTCCTTGAAGCAGCTAGCCTTGAGACATGTAGCGCTCGGACACCACGGGAGGCTGGAATATGCCGAAAAGCCGGTAAAGGGGTGAAAAGAATGAAGGGGACAAGAAGAAAAAACTCACAGCACTATCGGCACTGTCAATAGGAATTTCTTGGTCGGCGTGTACTGGTCACCATTATCGATTTGTTCCCACATGTTCAGGTTATCGTATGCCCCGGCGTTGAATTCGAAAGGAATGCCTTGAACCCAATGAAACATAAGGTAAGAACCCTACGACACTCCCGATACACTCGTCAGCATCTCCATTCGAGTATAAACCACCGCAGAGATATAGCCCTCCAGGCTCCCGGAAGCACCGTGCAAAGAGCAAATCGAATGGATGAATACGCACAGCCATGTAGGAAATATTGGTCAGGGTCCAACTTGTCTCCTGCGACACTCCGGGCATGGTATCGTAGAATATCTTCAAGGCGATGATCAAGACAACATGGATTGTCCAAGCACCTGCGATAACCCCCCGTCAGCTACCCATCATCTGTAAACCCCGCCCCGGATGGTCACGGCAGCTAGCCGTACCTTTGCTGTTGACCCAGCTCGCATTCAAGTTTGGAAGAGCTGCTTGATCGGACTGCTGCTCGATCGTCTCGGGAGGTTCAGTGTATAACAGCGAGCTCGAGCGGCGCCTCCGTCCGTGAGCGGCGTCCGACATGGCGCCAGGAGGGGTTGTGCGGGGGAGGAGAAGAGAAGGAATTTTGAAAGCTTGTGGTGGAGATGGCCGTATAAGGCGACTTGTCGAGTGGAGCTGAGGTGGGGAGGAGATCGGAGATGGGGATGAGGCTGAGAGTGCGGAGCGAAGGGGGTTGCGTTGAGTAAGCTTGAATGGGTAATGGGTAGTGATGGTTGTGGGGGGAGGAGGTGTACCGTATGAGAGATGCTTTGGAGGCTGAATACCGATAGGGCGGGAGGATTTCAAAAAGGACAAAAGTGTCGGAAGCGAGTCGGAATTGACGAGGGTAAGAGAGAGGGCTAAGGGTAACAATAGGGTCGAGGAAATTAAAGCGAGCGTGGGTCTTTTTTTTCTTTTTTCTTTTTTCTTTCTTTCTCTCTCTCGATCTTTTTTTTTTGTTCTCTTGGTGATAGTTTACGGGATGGAGGGGAAGATCAAGGAAAGGAAGAGAAAAGAAAGAATAGAAGGGAAAGAAGAAAAGAAGAAGAAGAGTGAATAATTAAGAGAGTGGTTAGAGGGAGAGACGACGGGAGGATCAGATCAATTGATCACCAAGATGAGCAGAAGGGGAAAATAGAAAGAGAGAGACAGCGAGAAAGAGGGAGAGAGGGGGAGAACAAGAGGTGATGGATGACGACGCGTGGAAAGGGAAAATCCGAAGAAGGGCGAAATCCGGGCCGGAAGGTATAGTGGAAAAAACAAACAAAAGAGCACTCGGATAGTGAAGCGTTAGAAAGAGAGCGAGAGAGAGAGAGTAATTCTAGCTCTCTACTAGAGTATTAATTTCCGGGTTAATTCACTCTTTTGCAATGATTTTGGGGTAACCTGGACCACAGTTATCTCCCGAGAGTATTATATCTAGAGCACTTGCAGGGGGACTCTCTTGGTGTTTTACCTAACCGGTATTATACTCGAGCACAAACTAGGAGGGAGGTGGAGATGGAGATGGAGATGGAGAGGAGAGGAGAGGAGAGGAGAGGAGAGGAGAGGAGAAGAGCATGATGGAGAGAGTGCGATAGAGAGAGCAAGCTTCAGCTCAATTATGGTAACACGGTCCACGGTCCACCCGGCTCAGCTGGTCACAGCATATCTCTTCCAAACGAAAGAGAACAGAAAGCAAAGCCGTACTGTAATAAGCTGCACAGAAAGTACTCTCCCGCACTGCGCTGTGCCGGTACCTGCAGCTAGCCGCGATAAAGTAATTCTCCATTTCACTCTTGGCAATATCACACAACACTGTCAAATTCTGTTATATCAATTGGTCCGTCTCACTTTCTAGCTGGGTGAAATTCCTTGTGCCATGCGTGCTTGGGTAGAGTACATCTCATCACGGAGAGAAATCGGCCGAAATATGACACCGGTATCATTGTCCACTGTTACAGAAAGGGTACCGGTCCAGTACCATCTTTCGGCCCTACCATCTCTCCCCCACACTCGTGGATTTGCTTGATACCGGTAATATATGCTCTCGCTTATCCATTGCCATGTTTGCACATTTTATTTATATCGTTTTGGTCCAATTCTTAAGGCACATAGATGCTGTTGATGTCGAGGCGGAAATATTGCCAAAGTGGTACCAATCCTGGTGTGATCATCCACTGCCTTTCCTCATTTTTTTCATTTTAATCTTCACTTGATTAATTTTTTTCGTGGTTTCATCGCTTTTGTTTCGTTTTGCTCCATGGATTCGAAGAGGATCGGATGGCGGGAAAGAGGTCGCACAGTAAGATACCAGTAACTTACCGCACCTGCGGTCTGATCATGCTTGGCGATTGCTGTAATTTCTGGTATCATAGTTTCTCATCACGGCAGACGGTACACGACAAGCAACCCATCGAGTGCAATACTTGTACTTGTATCATTGAAGATTACCGTAATAGTGTCCTGTAACCCTTTCCTTCCTTTCTCTCCTTTCGATGGCCATATTCTCGAAACCTTCCTTATTGCCACTTTCCATCACGCTTGTATCGCTTCCCCTTGCGACTTTGATCTCTTGGCAAAGGGTTTTGGGTGAGGTCTGCTTCACCCGGTTGCATCCGTTCCATCTGGGGAAAAAAAAGAAAAAAGAAAAGAAAAGAAAGAAAGAAAAGAAAGAAAAAGTCTCCCCCTTCTGCTCAACTCTCATCGGCAATCCTTTATTGTTTTTCTTCCTATCATACCAGCTTCCGTGTCATCGGTGATAGGCTCTACAACCTAAGAAAACCATGGTAATCTAGCGTTTGTTCACGGAGGAACACGACTCGCATCCGTATCCGGCACAAACGAAACAACCGTCACCTTGTCATCCACACCTCTTCTCCCTTCACCACCGCCACCACCACCACCACCACCACGGCTTTTCCTTCTTTCCTCCAGACCCCCAGCTCTCGCGCAAAAAAAAGTACTGAATGGAAAGAAACTATACCGCCGCGGTCCGCGCCATAAACGCCGACTCGCGAAAACGCCATCGTTCGCAAGTGGAGGTGGTAATCCCCTGTCCACCTCGAAAAACTGGTGGGGATTCGGAGGATTTTATCCCCCTCAATTTCGAAAGTGAAAATGAGGGTGAGAAGGATGATGGCGATGACAGTGATGAGGATTATGATAAGGAAGACAGCGGTGGGTACCCTCCTAGCGAGGATCTAAAAACCACGCAGACTAGCATGTCGGAGGAGGAGGATAAGGAGAGTGAATCTGAGGATGGGATTTCCGAAAAGACTAGGTCCAAGAAGAGGAGGAAGGATCGGTCTGACGGGAAGGGTAGCGCAGTTGGAGAGAGAAAAGTAGGGGAAGAGGCTCTGAAAGCGGTTGCTAAGAGTGAGGAATTGGTCGCTACCCCACAGAGCATTGACAAGATTGTGCCGGCTGTTACTATAGAGATTAAATCATCCCCTTCATCCTCCTTTGGAGGCGCCTATCAACATGAAGCGGACGAGGACAAAGACTCTACAACCCGCAAAGCCCAGCGGCGGCGGCAGCAAGAACTCAAATCTGCCACTGCGTCATTCTCCTCTTGCTCGGCCATCACCGCGACCAGTCCCGTTTCCCTCCCCTCTTCAGTACGGACCCGCGCCGCTGGCACGAACACAAGCAAAATATCCTCCTCCCCAAGATCCCAATCGGTAGGAAAAAAGACCACAGCTGAAGTCCTCCAAGGGAGCAAGGACCTCTCGTCGAAGGCTCAGCGAAAGCTTGCAAAGGGTCAGAAACGCAAGGAAAAGCGTCGCGCGGAGCGTATCAACCGCAAGGCCGCCCTTGCCGCCCTTGGGCAGAAGAAGGCTTCAATAGATCTCCCGCGCGGGGATAGCTTTCGTAGTGTTCCTTCTGATGTCAATGAAGTAGAGGAGGAGGAGGGAGAGGAAGAGGTCAACGAGTCTGGAGACGAAGGGTTGGAAATTAACCTCGCGCAGGAAGAGGAAGGACACATCCAGCCCAAGGAGGAGGGCAAGGAGAAGAAGGAGGAGGAGGAGAAAGAGGAGGAACAGGAAGAGGGCTACATTTCCCTTTCAGCTGCTAAGGCTTCAGTGTCTGCTACTAGCGGGCGTAGTATCCTTCCCCTAAACTCCTCCAGCCTCTCTGCCTCTTTCTCACCCTCTTCCACGCCTGCCCTCTATAACAAGAGTAGCAACAGTGACGAGCAAGACAAAAACCGCCAATCACCAATCCTCATGGATCGTAAGACTGTAATGTTCCAACTGCGCTACCACTCTGCCTCCACCCCCCCGCCCTTTATCCACGAGGAGTCCAGATCGCTCTTTGCCTCTACTAATGGTATTACAGCAGCTAGCTTTCGCGTTGATACGAAGCGTTTTGAGGAACTGGAGGATCCCGATAAAAGGGTTACCATGGAAAAAATTGTGTGCGATGTTTGTTTGTGTGTTGGACATTCAAGGTGGACTTGTCGGTTATTAAAGGTTCCCCCCCCCCGGGATAACGCAAATGGTGAAGGAAGAAGGGCTAACGATAATTCGGGGATCGCACAGTGTGAACATTGCGGTGCTTGGGATAAACATTTCTCCGACGCATGTCCGGAACTTCCGACGGGCGAAGTATCACTGAAGGATTATGTATACCTAACTTTTTCTTCTCACTCTCTATCTAACCTAGCTAAACTTGCCTCCTCACAGAACTGGCGTAAACTCTCTCGAACAGCTTCAACAACCACACCTACCGCCCGAATCCCCATAACAACCAACTGCTACCACTGCTCGGGTATCGAGCACTTTGGCGATGACTGCCCCTTCCTCTCACCGCTCTCGCACCCAGGCATATTCTCCCTCTCTGGCGTCAACGACGGCGACTACGCATCGCAGGAATGGCTCTGCGAGAAGCAGGACCTCCTGGCAGAGCTGGAGGGTAAGAAGAAGAAGCCGGTCTACGGCCGTGCCGTGAGGCCCGGGGATTATGGCGCAAGTGAAGAGTTCGATCCGTTTAGGGAGTACAGAGCGCTCGAGAGGGAGAAGGATAAGGACAGGAGGAAGGATACTGATGGGCGTGGTGAAATGGTGATGGGGAGGAGAAGGCCTGGGGAAAGAAGTCCTCCACCGCGGCCACCTCCCCACCGCAGCGAGTATTCAGAATTTGACCGCTATAGGGACCGAGACTGGGAGCGCGATAGGGATAGAGAGTGGTGTAATCGAAGATCCAGGAGTCCACCCGTTAGACGTGCCACCAACACTTACCGCCCCTCCACTACTACTTCCGGCCCGAGCGCCAGATACGGAGATCGAGGAGGGGAATATTCTCGCCCTCCCCCACCACCACCATCTATTCCTCCACCCCCGCCGCCGCCGCCACCACCCCCACCATCTACCAATGCCCGCCATCCCATACCTTCAAGACCGCCAGTTGCCCAGAATCAAGCTCGTCGCGGCGGTGCTGGGCGGGGGGGTAATAATTCTGGTATTGGGAGGGGTGGGGGTGGAAGTGGAAGAGGCTCATCGTCCTCGTCCTCGTCCTCGGGGAAAAGAGGAGGCGGGGGGAGGGGACCAAAGTAATTCGCTCGCTTCTGCTTCTATTCCGACATTTAATTTGCAGGGACGAGAAACAGCGGCAGAATAATGGTGGTAAATAGACGAATGGATGGAATAGTAGTCGAATCAGAGAGCTTGGAAAATGTGTTGGCATCATTCTAGGTTAGGCGTTTCCTCCCCATCCTACTTTCCTTCATTGGGTGGGGCATCATCTTCTCTCTCTTCCGTAGATAAATATCCCTTCTTGTCTCCTCTTTTTCTTGTGTTTAATGTCTAGCTCCCTCGGCCGGGTGTGTGTGTGGTGTATATAAGGGTTTGGTCTTTTTTCTTCCTGCGCTACCCTGTCCCATTCTTCTCAGCTTAAAATTACCCTTTCATCCATTTCACGTGTTTTCCTTTTTCTCATGGGTGGCATAATCTCTTTGCGAAAAAAACCTTCCACAGTTTCCGCCATAAAAACCTGTATTTATATCACTGGCTCCATTACCCACAGAAAGTTTGTGGCTAAGTTGGCTTTTTCTACGACATGTAGTCTTCTAAAGTAGAGACTCCTTGCAAAATCCTCTCCAGTTTCATCCTCGCAGTTTCTCTTGCTTCGCTGGTCTGGCTGTTTGGCTCTTCGTCCTCATCCTCCTCGTCGTCGTCAAAGTCCTCCTGTACAAATGCTCTTGCTACCGCTTCCTGTGGATCGTGGTTGTTAGAATAAACCTGTGGAAGAGGGAGTGCGGCTACTCACAGCCTCTTCAAGTTCCTTTCTCTCCCCTGCGCTCAATATCTCACAGGCTGCCACCAAGTCTTCGCCTCTTGCCATCATCAGGATCAAGTCCTCAGCTCTCGATACAACTGCTGGGTGAATCCCGTTGAGTGCTGCGCAGCTATGTTTGCAATTAACCGCTTAATCCATAGCTCAGTCGGAGTAGGATGACTAACACAGTTCCGAAGCTGCTGGTGCTGCGGCCCATCTCCAGTTTGTACATATAAGTGATCTGATCTTCTGGCTCTGTGGCCCTGTGATCCAAGAGAATTTTCATCTGGGCAAATTGGAGATGAGTATGATCTGTGAGCATACCGTTCCCAAGAATCTCTGGGGTGAAATCTTAGCAATCTCGTGAAGAGGTGTGACTGAATTACTTGCCATGATAATGAGTAGCTGATATAACTTTGGGCCGGTCTTTGCCGCGGCTGAGGAGGTTTTCAAATACACTACAGGCCAATCCCGCCCCGTCTATGAAAAACTGTTAGAATGCTTTGTGGCTGAGAGAAACGAGACCAACCGCTTGAATCTGTGCCCTTTCCAAACTCGTCTATAATCAACAAGCTCCGTCTCGTGGCAAGCCTTAGGGAACTAGCAATTTGCTGGAGATCGATCATAAACGCGCTTTGAATCTTTAAAGGAATTAGCTCTTCACAACTGAGGATATACCCAATGCGCTTCATGCCTTAGAGACGCTTTCTCTCGTCTGTATCCTGGTCAATATCTTGTCCGTCAAGCCAATCACTGCATCTTTTGCTGGCAAAAAACTGCCGATGTGGGCCATGTATACAATTAGCGCAACCTGCTTCAGGTAGACACTCTTCCCCGAGTAATTAGGGCCAGTAAGGAGCATCATGCTAGGCACATTCTCTCCATCGCCATTGGCAATATCGGCTCTCAATCTTCCTGCGTTGTTCAGAGCTCCATTGCCAGGCGCATCAACTACCATTTCCCCTGATACCCCTTCTCCCCCAACAATGAGTGTATCATTCTCGATATATGCAGAGACGCAAAGCTCTTGTAGTGGATGCCTATTCTACCCTCTCAGCCAGTCTCTGTGTTAGTGGATGAGCCTAAGGTGAGACTAACCGGCCACCTTTGATATCGATCACATTATCCGCGACGATAGTTGGACGTGTAAATTTATATCTTTCCGCAGCTTCGGCCATAGCTAAGAGACTGCCATACTCAATTCGTCAGCCCTATCTCTAGATTTGCTAGTTCATCCTAGCCCACCAATCAAGTTCTGCGCAGACAGTGGCGCAACTGGCGAGCGCAGCATCATGTTGCAGCACTCGGCATTTCATCTCATGGACTAATTCGATTTCCCTGTCTTTAAACAATTAAATATCGTTCGGGGAACGGAAATTTTGGTCCGCTATAGCTTACCACACACGCGTCCATACAAATCTCCGAAATAGTCATCCAGATCTCTCATTTGTGTGTTCTTATAATACCAGTTGGTCTCAGTGCAGAACTGAAGGTCCCATCCCTCTTGGGCGTATGCGGGTCCTCCTGAGTCGTCATTCAGCAATCCATATGTAGTGTTGCCACTGCCTTGGGCAGGTATGACAATCAGGTATCCAATTTGTGGAAAGAATATAACGTTCAAGGATGTCGCAACGTCAGGCGACACGTCTCTGGCAATGTCTCTGGCGACTGCACCTAACATGTCTCCCAACCCATCATACAGTCGCTTCATTTCGTCCAGTTCTTCATCTATGTTTCGCTGCAATACTACACGATGCAGGGCAACTGATTCCTCAAAGTCAATAGTTTCGGTGATCATTTGTCCAACCTCTTGGAGCGAAGTTACGTTAAAGTTTTCAGAGACCTTAGGAGAATAAGTGAGGGTCTATGTGGGGCTCTTCAGGCGACCGACCTTCTTGATTATTAACAGTTCTCCGATTCCGCTCATCTCCTGCAAGCAGTTCTTGATCTTTAGAGCATAAAAACAAAATTGTTGTAGAGCGCTCCATTCCCCGCTTCGACCTTCTCGACCTAGGCCTTTTCTCAAACCAGCTAGTATCTTTGGAATGTTCTTAATCTTTCGTAAGCTCTTGCCAATTTCCTGTACCATGTGAGAGATATCTGGCCTTAGAAAAGCTGAAATAGAGTCCTGCCGTTCGTTGATAACTTCAATAGAAAGCGACGGCCGCAGGAACCATTGCTTCAGCATAGTATGGCCTAAGGGGGAGCGTGTCAAGTTCATTATCCCTAATAGCCAAGTTAGGGATAGTCAAGAAATACCGCCCTCTCGGGAGAGTTTAGGTACCAAAGAGTGAGAGTCCTTCCTTTCCCCGCCCATGGGGGCCTTGAGTCAGGAAATTTGGATGTGACTCGTCCTCGAATATCTGAAGAGCACATATTGTGTCGGCATTGACAAACCTAAATCCATTAGCAACCCTACCCTCGGGGAAGAGCTTAAGGATTGCAGTTACTCACATAATATCATTCATGCTCCACATCTCGATATGTGCCAGGGAAACCGCTTTATTAGTCAGGGACGTAGCTGCCTGTTTCCTCTGTAAGTACGTCAAAACAGCTCCGGAACATCCAACGCTGATTTTGCTATCAACGTTAACCCAGCCAGCAAGCCTGAGTAAATTTCCGCGCCTTTGCTGGTCTGTGGCTATGTCGTGGATATCCCCCGGGGTCTGCAGGGTTAGAATTGGGCCGTCTGCTTGCCCAATTTTTATAGAGATTAATTTATTCCTTGCTGCTTCGTAGGAAAATTCTCCAGTGGGGCGAATAGAAATGTGATACGGAGTAGCATATTCATCTTCCCTTGGAATTAGTATCCTGGAGCCTAGGAATTAATAATGGGTACCTTTATATTCGGGATTCAAAGTCTTCTCCAGGGTCTCGTTAAATCGGGAAGCAATTAGCAAAACAGTAGGCTTGATCTGAAACTTAACTGCCTACTAGTCAGTACATAGCGAAGCACCAAGGGGTTGCAACTCACGAGCTTCCAAACATTCAGAGGTAGGCAATTCAATATCTTCCATCAAGCTCAACCTCTGGTCAGCCATCGAGTAAAATGCGCAACCAATCTTCCGGCTCTTGTAATCAATTGCCATGATCACGGCTTCTGAGTCTTCATCCTCGTCGCCGTCGTCCTCATCTCTATCGTCTGCATCGGGCAGGCTGTAATTGTCACTCTCGCTACCCCCTTGGTGGTAGCCCTGACTCTGACTCTGGAATCGGTTCTGGCTCTGGATCTGTGAGTAAATTTGGCTCGGGGCGTGCTGGTGGTTTCTATTCCGGCTTTGGAGGGGGGTACGAGAAGAGGGCTGTCGAGATTGTGAAGTTTGTAGATAGGGGGAAGAAGAGGACGACGCAGATGAAGAGGAGGTATGTAAGCTTCTGTCGAAATATGGTGAGGCAAATGCTACCGAACGGCGAGGTGCTGGTGGCATGTTTACGATTGTATGAGCAAAGATGATCTTTGGCCCGCACTCTGTGGCCGCAGGAAATGTTTTCACCCCCCTTGTTTTTCTTTCCTTCTCACCTTATCATACCTCGACACACACCTTCCTTCCTGCACACAACTTTCCTCAAACCTTTCCTTTCATCAAGCTATCATCAATCAATCATGATCATCATCTCCACTTAAGCGGTTTCAGTCCTCTGCATAAAACCCTCACCGTAAATCATTACCTCCGCAGCCCAGATTTTCAACACCAGGTCTACCCGAGTCAATTCCGGTGTTTTTTTCTTTCTTTCTATCGTATTAAGGTTGCTGATTTAGACTTACTGGGCTCAGGGTCCCCCTCGAGAAATGCAAAGCATATCACCGTCCTCGGGACCGCGGCCATCGGGCTACCAATGGACATATCATTCAGACTATAGGAATGCAAGCAGGTTCCCCCACCACCGCTTCTCCTTCCCCACCACCATCACCCGCAAACATCCTATCACTTTCTATCTCATCAATCCTCTAAGATGGCATCTGGTTTGTTTAAGTCATTCCGGTGTTTCTCTTTTTCTTTTCCGCACAAAGGTTGCTGACTTAGAGTTAGTGAGCTCAGGCTTTTTGCTGCATCCTCGTTGGCATGCTCTCGGGAGCGGTTCCCGCCGTGATGACGCTCTCTTACCAGGTTTGGGTGGGAGCCGGTGACACCGCTGGCAGTGCTATCGCCGCAGCCTATGCTGCCGCCGCCGCCAAGCCGGCCAAAAACGAGTAACGGGGGGGAGGAAGAAGGATACGGGGGGGGATAAGGATACGGGGGGGGAAGAAGGATATGGTAGGGGAAGAAGGATAGTCTTCCTCCTTACTTGGGCGCAAATTAAATACTCGTACACGGAAGACTCTATGTGACAACGGCCGTGCCTCAACGACCATGCCTCAACGGTGATACCTCAGCAATAATTAACTATCAACTATAAGTAAATAGTACCATAATCCCCTTATAGAAAAATAACAATAGAAGAACTTTGTCAAGAGAGCCCCGTTAAAGAAAGTATTTGGGAAATTATGCATGAAACAGATCGAGGTAGGAATTATGGTGAGGCAGTCGATAAGGCCGGTGGTTGATGAGGAATACCCGTTGTCAAACACCGTGTACGAGTGTAGCCTTTTGGCGATTATTACCTCCGCCGGATACGGCGTCATGGTGACAGCCCCGCCCTTTCAGCCGCATGCCAGGAACGGCACTCGAGCAATGTGCCCCAGTACGTACCTTTTTATTCAGCACAGCGCAACCCTGGCTGAGTAAGGGAGGCTGCACCGTTAGGCAACTAACAGCGTAATACCCCATCATCACCACATCGCATCTCCCTTAGTTTGTTTACACTGCCAAGGGAAACCTAAAGTTACAGTATTTATTTAACCAACTTGAAGCTGGAATCGGCTCAAGAGCCCATCTATCCTTCCTCCAGCATTCGACTCTGAAGGTCCTGTCTTTACAACGGCCTGAGATTTCGGCTTACGACCAGGATTAACTTACTTGTCTTCCCTTCCTCTGCACACTTTCCAAGAAGCTACAACAATGATTGTCGACGAACTTGACCCCCCGCCAAAGTTTGATACTTTGGCATTGCTGTTCTCACATTATACTATTATTACCGAGTTTGCGAAGATGGTTACCACCGGCGATTGTATGCGGTTTCCTGTTTGTCTTGTGTTCTGCTTGTCCAGCTTTCTCGGGAATGTCCGGTTAGGCAGAAGAGGGGGTTAAGCTGACAAACAACATAGTGATACAGCTATCGCGCACATCGAGTACCATCCGCGAAACTCTGCTTCAGTCACGGGCGCACTGGGAGCGTCTGGTTAGCCTAACGAGCCTGGAATGCTCTGAGAAAGACCACATAAAAGGCGAGAAAATCAAAGGCTGTAAGATCTGTTTTATGCCTGTCTGTGAAGTGGGTTTTTTCCCTCCTAAAATTCACCATAATTACTTGGGCTAATGTAGCAAATATAGACATGCATAGTCCGCGCCGACTTCTTTGGCCAGAACGGCACTTACTCCAACCGTATCCGTACATTCTGCGACACCTGTTGGTCTGCTACAGACTTCTCCGACACAGACCTGACTGCGCAGGACCTCTTCGACCACGTTGCACCGGTGCTCTGCGAGTGTGTTGCTAGGGACGGTTGGCTGTGCTCTTTCTGCCGAGCTATCGAACGCTCTGAACTGATCTGTAATAAACAACTGTGTGCTACCGACGGTTGCGATAACTTGCATAATTCGTCTGACAAGCATCGTGTGTGCACATGGTGCCAGCGCCCGTTGCCCGCTGCTTTGGGGCTGGCGGGAGAACCGGGTGTTCTGGGTGGGCGTGTGTTCAGTGGGGGTGGGGCGGTCGGGGTGGGTTTTGCGGATGATGGTCTGGAAGATGGAGGCCCCGCATCTCCTATGGAGGATAGAGGGTTGAGGAGAGCGAAGAGTACGGATAAGATCGCTGGATGGGATCAAGAGGATGATGACTCGAAGGCTAGGTATAAAGAAGCGTGGTTGAAGAAGGGAGCTAGGGAGCGGGAAAGGGATAGGGAGCATCAAGGTGAGAGTAGTGGTTCAAGTCAGCGGGAAGGAAAGAAAGCATCTGTCGACGATAGCGACGCTGAGGATGCTGATGGTGCTGGTCGAGAAGAATATGAACAGGGGCCTTCAGGCGATGAACCTTCGGTGGTAATGGAAAATCCGCCGCCTTATAGCGGGCCATAGAACTCAGGGACTGCTCCCCAGATCTGTATGATAGCTTGCCTACTGACATCGGAACGACTACTGGATTTTGTTTTAGTGGAAATTAGTATTTGAGTGATTTTTCATTTTCGGTTCTGCGCGCAATATGGTAGGCAAACCTCCCGGATCGTTATGCATGGTGTGATAGTAGAGGTCGCGAGTGTCATGGTCTGTCACTCGACTTGACACATTGGCTTTGTGTTGGAAATAGCCGTTGATGGCCGCACTTGGTGCGGGATGTGCCCGCTCTCTGTGGCTGCAGAGGCATACGTACGCACTAGTCAAAGGACGCGCAAGCTCTCAAAATGTTTTCACCCCACTTGTTTTTCCTTCTGACACACCATCTCCTCACAACACACCTTCCTTCCTGTACACAACTTTCCTCAAGTCTTTCCTTCCATCAAGTTATCATCAATCAATCATGATTCTCATCTCCACCTAAGCGGTTTCACTCCACTGCGTAAAATCCCCACCGTAAATCATTACCTCCGCAACGAAGATTTTCAACACTTTGTGTTGGAAAAATGGCTTCAATGTGAAGGAAGCATGTCTGGTAGGGCATGGTGGGAACTCGTATCATTGGCACCGCATACAGATACCTCTCACGGGTATAAGTACCATCGCCCGGTACCTAAGTAGCAATGTAACAAGAGACATCGGACAATTCTGATCCTACTTCCACAAACGTATTCCTCTCACATTCGGTGAAGCCTTAACTCCCGGTTCAATCGCTCAGCTCGCATGCGATATTTCCGACACTTTGTCTTGGATAGAGCTCAAAGTGTGATGCCCGAGTAGGCACCAAAGCCCCGCTTGGCATTTCCGGTCCCTGGTCCAAGTCTAGACCTTGCGCACGTTACTGTTTGTTTGGCCCGGACTGTGATAGGGCTAGATTTTCTTCTAAGTCCGGTATTTGGCATGGGCCCAAAATCCAGTCTAGACTTTCAAGTTTTTGGAGTTTGCTTTTTAAGTTCGGACTTAATAGCCCGAGTCCCAGTCTGAGTTGGGCGTGCTAAACAGGGCCCAAGGATCTATCTTATGCCGCTTTGGGCATGGGTTGCTGTTTGGGGAGGTTGAGGTGGGTATATAACCTGCTCGAGTGCCAGAGAACATTAACTTCAGTGATGGCATCCCTACGTCTTAGAACCTGTGACTAAAGGTTATTCTAAGAATATACGATAGCACACCTGCAATGTGCTACCTCACAGCCTTCCTCCTTGTTAGCCCCACTTGTCCTCCAGTCCCCCTCCAGCCTCTCTCCTCCGTTTCCTCCCTCTATCCTCCCCATCAGGCCCCCGTCAGTCGATCTCATGACATTATCCGAAACCTATCTTACCGATTATCCCCAAGATGAGAGCCTTTGAAGAACCGCTACCCCGCACTCTCCTCACTCGGGCCCCCCTAGGCTCCGCCGGCGGCCTCCCACCCCTCACGAGCCCGGACTACCTCCCGGTAGAGGAGTATAGCCGACCGCTGACCACCACGTTCCTTTCCCTCGGGGTGGTCCTCTGCACTGTGCTGGCTCTCGCACTGATAATCTGCTGCGCAGCGAGACTAGCTGGGCGAATTCACGAGTACCGCAGGGTACGCATGCATGATAGACAGAGACTCACTTCGGGCAGGAGGAGAATGATGCAGAGATTGGAGGTGTTGAGAAGGGGGGAGGGGTTAGGACAAGAAACTAGGGTCAGCATTGGGACAGCGGTGGTTGCAACTGAAGAGGAGGGGAAAGGGGGTAAAAAGGACAATGTCGATGACAATAATAGCTGTGATGGTGTGAAGAATTCTAGAGAGGATTTAGAGAAAGGGGGAGGAGGAGGAGAGAGGGAAGGAGGAGGAGGAGGAGGAGGGGAAGGAGGAGGGGAAGGAAGAGGAGGAGGGTGGAGTGAGTGGGATGGCCGAGATGAGGAACCACCAAAGTATGATGCTGTCAGGTTCAACAAAAAGGGGGAAATGATCGATGCTCCGTGCCCCGTGTACCCCCCAAAGGCCAAATCCGTGGCCAATGGTTTGGCAATGGGTATGGGGGTATGTTAGTGAAGGTGTTGGCGGAAAGGATTTGTGAAAGTGGCGTAGGCAGAAGGGGATAGGGGAGGGGAATTGGGGTACAGTGGCGATAGGGGTTTAGGGGGTGGGAGGGTATCTTTTAATTTTAAGTCTTGGTAATAGTGATATTCAAGACTTCTATGGTGGCATATTTAGATTAGTTTAGATTAGTCATCAACGCGAGTCTCCTGAAAGCATGACGGGAGTTACCACACTTCACATGCTGATAACGCTGTGAGGCTCTTCTCGAGATGTAATCTTGACCGTGATCTATGCGTAAAGAGTAGGACAGGACAATGCCGCCGACAGGATAATTGTCGCGCACGGCAAATCTGGTTGTAACCACCAAGAGAGAGTAAATCTGGTTTACTTACTACTTGTACAAGTAATACTCTTAGAGATGCGACATTATCCTTTCGGCGACATTGCCCTATCATGCTCTTTACCTACCCCACACCGAGGCACAGATGCCGAGGTCACCCTTGTATACCATACTGCACTATAATATTATCATACTTGAGCTTATCAATTGCTCGCTTCCACAACTTCTCCTTTCACTCGACATTAATCTGCTCTCTCCCTCTACCTTGAAACCTTCACTCTCACCATTGCCAAACCCCTCCCACACATATACCAGTCGAAATGTCTCAAACCTACAACCACTTCAACCTAACATTTCCAGCGCCTTACGTAGCTCACGTAGAAATAAACCGACCCGAGAAACTCAATGCATTCTACCGAGAGTACCTACTCACACCCCGATCTTTCTACGGTATCCCGTCCTCGAGGCTAAATGTAATATAGCATGTGGCTAGAATACGCCCAAGTAGTCAACACCCTCTCGCACTCCCCGGACGTCCGTTCCATAATCCTCACCGGCGCCGGACCGACCTTTACTGCGGGCATGGATATCCAAAAGGCAAGCTTCACCTTCCCTGGCAGCGACCCCGCGCGCAAAGCCCAAGAAATCAAGCGTTTTCTGGCCGAATTCCAAGAATCCATATCTGCATTGGAGAAGTGTGAAAAACGTTCTTCCCCCCCCTCCTATACTCCTCGGAAGCACCCGGGCTAACCCCCAGGCAAAATCCTAGCCGTGATATGTGTCCTTCACGGCCTCTGCCTGGGCCTCGCCATCGAGATAGCCTGCACAGCAGACATCCGTATCGCAAGTGCGGACGCCAAGCTCTCTGTGAAAGAGGTGGACATAGGAGTAGCAGCGGACATTGGCACACTGTCCCGCCTGCCAAAGATCGTCGGATCCCACTCCTGGGTGAAAGACGTCACCCTCTCTGCGCGGATTTTCTCGGCGGAGGAGGCGCTCCGCGTGGGCTTTGTCAGCGTCGTCGAGAGCAACAAGGATGCTGCGGTTAAGAAGGCGCTCGAGATGGCGAGCTTGATCGCTACTAAAAGCCCTGTTGCTGTGCAGGGGACCAAGGCGATTGTGAACTGGAGTGTTGATCACACAGTTGCGGATGGGCTGGCCTACACGCAGGCTTGGAGTTCGGCCGCTTTGCAGACTAGGGATATTGGTGAGGCGGTTGGGGCCACATTGGGGAAGAAGAAGGGGGCGAGGTTTGAGAAGTTGTAGATTGGAATGTGCGCGTGTGTACGAGTATGGAGGACTGGGTAGGGAAGTAGGGGGGTTTTAATAAAAAGGTGGGTTGCGGTATTATACTCTGTATTCTACTGAACTGGAAAACCACCATATTGGATTCCCCGATAGAGTGCTTGGACCATCATCCTCTTCCTACCAGATCTAACAAAAGAAGAATTCGGAAACACACTTCTCATCCCATCTAAGAACACTAGAACACCCCCGCAAGAACTAGTAAGCTTTATTAGATTTCTCTTTTTCATTCCTCTCCCAACCAAGTAAAATAAAACACCTCCACTGTGTTCTCTCTCCCCTTACCCGCAATCAAAAGGAAAGAGGGAAATCCCGGAGCACCATAACTCCATTCTCAATTACTTGGCGATTCATAAAGTATCCGGATGCGAGATGTTCCCAACTCACACCTAAAAGCTCACTCGAATCTTGGCGCCAATTTCATCCGAACATCATATCAATACTGTACCTGTGTTGGGCTGATTTCGCAGGACCCGTTTAGTTTGGATGGTGTGTCGCGCGTGCTGAAATCACCCTCCCGTGCGTATGTGTGCCCTATTGATATACCGGAAGACAAACAGGTGGAAAGTTGACCAGATGATGAATTGCCTAAAGGCCTTGACAAGGGTGAAGTAGGGAGCTATGCGCTTGAACGAATTGTGAAGGAGAGAAAAGGTTGTTGATTGGCTTGCTTTCCTCGGTGTGGTTGTTCGTTGATAGTTGAGAGAATAAGGATAGAATAGAAGAGAGAGAAATGAACCCAATTGGAATAGAAAGGAAACGATATCTATTGATTGATTGCCTGGGTGTTTATGACCATCCGTTGTTGTTGCTGTTGTTGTGTTCCTTGTTGTCTCTTGGGAAAGAGAGAAGGATGCACGCTGAGCTAGATACAAAGTGGCCAGTCATAGTGGGAGAAAATTCTCCGTGTGACCGCCAAACTACCCTATGACAGTCCATGCCCTACACCTGTACGAGCACTTTATGAATCGCCAAGTTATTCCAGCATCAATCTCCCGGACCGGCGCGATATTGAAACTTTTCGAGACAGCGGTTAATGTATGGCACTGTAATAAGCGCCCCATCGCTAATAACCTAACTACTATAGAACTTTCGCAGATGTGCTGCAGACTTCCAGGCCAGATAATGGTAACTAATATTAGCCGCGTGACCATACTTACGCTGGAATCGTTGAGGGGCTACTGGTGGTAACTGAGGTATCATAGTTGTGTATGATATTCAAAAGCTCCCTTATTCACGAAACATTGACAGAGGTGGTACAATGACTGGTGCCTTGCCGGTTTAGGGGGTGACGAGAACTCACTACTTGTACAGTACAGTATGGTGAGGCTAGGACATGGTGGTGTTCTGGGACCGGCAGAAATGGTTTTCCGATTTTATGATGCTGACTCCGCCGAGTGCTCGGGGGAGGGGGGGGAAGTATTAGGACAAGCAGGGGTAGCAGAGGCCTGAGCATATACCGTATCATACCCTGGAAAGGAGTAATTAAAGAATTAAAAAAGTAAGAAAACTATGATACTAATTAGAGTAATTCTACTATCCCCCTGCCTGTCCTAATATTTTCCCCCTCGCTCGAGCACGATACACGAGTGGCTTGGTGGCGTACTTTGACTGTTGCCATGGTAGCTAGAGTTAATCCTAGCATCCGAATATCAGTATGGTTTGTCTGCCGCTCTTTAGTCTGAAATCGTGCCTCCACTGCCGCTGCTAGAGCAAAACCTAGTTGACCAAAAACCCCAGTGGAAAATACAAGCTATACTCTGAGACGGTAGCGGCTGCCACCCTACTGGCCGTTCTACTGGCCGTTAAGTGAATTGCTGGCCGATGGTGGAAACAGTAGATTGCGAAGCTTGAAACTTGTGCTATGGCTAAAAACACAACGCCAAAATATTGGTTTTGCAACAACTCTGAATAAAGCCTAAAAACCCTCCATTTTTAATTGTACCAATCAGGGCCCAAATATCCTCCCTATACTTTCTTTACTACTACTACTGCGACAGCTCACAATAAGAATACAGGAGCAAAAAAAGTGAGACGAGTATGCTCGTGCAACTCTGTGAAACAGGGGTTATTTGTGTGAACGCCTATATTATGACCTAGAATACCGCACAGATATGTTTCCCTTTGAATCGTCTAGTTGAAGGCCTATCGTGAAACTACAGTAGACGCCTCTTATGTACCAGCCACGACAAATTTGGTATACAAGATCGTGGCCGGGAGGACAAAAAGAAATTATAAAAGCGGCTCTCCTGACCGTTGGCACAGATCCGGTTTAATCCAACAAAAGATAAAAGGGCACTATCCCCTCGGACGAATAGAAAAGAAAAGAGGAAGGAAGGAAGGGAAGTAGGAAACGGGGGAAAGAAAACGGTTCGGGTTTATTCCTCGGTGCTAGGTTCGGAACTCTGTCGGGTAGCCCTGACACTTTCCCGATATCCCATATTGGTCAACCAGGCCTCGATTTCCCGCCACTTAGCTATCTTATATCCGGTATTCCTTACAAAGTGATCGATAACGGGATACACTGCTATGTCTGCGAGGGAGAACTCGCTTCCCGCAATTTGCCCATCGGCTTTGGAAAGATATTCTTCCCATATCGCGAGTTCCCGCTCCACGGCCTCTCCGTTGTGCGAATGTTTTAAGACAGTCGCAAGCTGTTCGGATTCCTGCATTCGCTGCAGGACACGAGCAAAGGCTGCGCGCTCGTCTACCAACGATGGAAGCAGCCACTTATCATCTTTTGGGGGGTAGAACGATTCTAGGTATTGAAGAATAGCCAGAGATTCGCAGACAGTGGTTCTCTCCTTGTCGGTATCTATGAGCACCGGAGTGCGGCCATGTGGACTGAGGGTCAGGAAGGAAGGCGTTTGTGTCTCGTCCTGCATCTCGGTGATCTTGAGTTCATGGCTGGTGAATCGTATCCCCTTCTCATGGAGGCAGATTTTCACACGCAGGCTGCCAAGATCGCTTCGAACGAAGAAAAGCTTTGGGAGCTGCTCCTTCAGGTGGAGGACGTCCGAGCCAGCGCCATAGTAGGCGTCCCAATCGAAATCGCTTTGGTGATTTTCTGAGCCGAAAGCTTCTAGAAGCTTTTGGGCTTCAGGTCCTTCGCCATTTATGACCTCCCGTGGCTCGTGCTCGGATTTGGAGGTAGCTCCTTGGCCATATATGGTCTTCTCATCTGCCGAAAGGAAGGTGGCTATTTGTCGGAAGGTTAGAGAAATCCGTTCGCCGTTATGGGATAGTTCCTCGGGCGATTTAAGAAATTCCGCACGTTTGTCTTGTTTGATTCCGTGAAGCCACTTTTTGTTGCTCTCGAGGCCAAGGACAAACATCGAATTATGAGGGAGAGGAATTCGCTGGGCCGATCTTTGTGAGGATTGTGGGACCGACTCTTTCGTTTTGCATTTTTCGGGGCCGGTTTCCGCGCCCGGGGGTTCATCTGGCTTTCCTTGGTCCTTCTTGGTGCGTAGAATCATTGTCCTTTGACCCCCCAAACTTACATTAACTATCTTGGATCCCTTTGCGATATCTAGAGTCTTGTCAGAATGCTCTGAGATATAATCGTTTCCATTCCGGTAATGTTGGATCAGAACGTGATTGACTGGTTGCTTGAGCACCCTCTGAACATACTCCCGAATGAGTCCAACAGTGTCTGAGAAAGACAACAAAGGGGGAGATTCGTCTGCTGGATGACGATAGATAGGGAAACTATAAGATACAGTAAGTTCGAAATGTTACTAGAAATATGGGGATTCCCCCACAACCCTTCTGTGAAAACAATATTGTGTTTCAAACTTACCTCCCATCGTCACTGATTTCTCCCTCAACAGCAACCAACCGCGGGACTTCCCCCCCACGGTGATACATGCTTCTCCATGCAACTTCCTTCTTCAATCTTTCAAACGCCACTTCCGCTAGATCCGTTGGTAGGATGTTATTCACCACCTCCGAATCACCCTCACCCAACACATCACCCTGACCTAGCACAGGCCCTTTTGACTGGAACTTTTTGTTGCGGCTAGCCATTCTCGGCTTACGCAGGACTGGCTTTCTGTTTGCAGGAGCCCTCTCTACTGGATTTTTATCCTGGATGGGCGACTGAGGTTGGGCGGAGGTTGGGCTAGGAGGGGTGAGGACAGAAGGGATGGGGACAGGAGATTCTGTCCTTTCCTCAGCTGTTGCTCCGGCTGACTCACCTAGAACTAGTGGTTGAAGTGCGTCATCGTCCTTCAGCGAAAGAGAATCTAGCCTCAACTCTCCAAGCTCATTCTTTCGTTCGTAATCACCGTCCTCTCCTTCATGACTTGAGCTTTCGTCGGTATCAACTTCGAGCATCTCTCCCACCTGCGCTTTCAGGCTATCGTCATCTCGCGCACTCTGAGCTGCACCCGATTTCAATCCTTCCACCATCTTGACTAAATCCTCCTTTGAAATTCCGGTTGCCCCAACATTCATCCCCAAACTTCCTGAAACGCTGGCATGGACCGGCCCAGCCACAGCTGCTTTCGATTTGTTTCTTGTCCTCTCCCAACTTTTTGCCAGCAAGGTACTCCGGACCTCATCCGCAGCAAAATCATCAATCATAACTCGCATAGCTCTGTCACGTGCCATTTCACTTCTGTAGCCCAAACAGTCCGTTAAGATGGTGACCTCAAGCCCATGCTTTGCAGCGTCGGCAGCTGTAGCGAGAATGCAGGCATTTGCGATAGTCCCACAAATGTAGAGCTCCGTGACGAACCTCCCCCTCAAAGTCTCGAGAAGCTTCGTGTCTTTAAATGCGGAGAACCAAGTCTTTATCAAGACTCGGTCCGGAGGTGTCTGTATCACGGGAAGTAGCGGGGGATAGAATTCGCTTTCAATTGATGAAGGGGCGCAAGGAGGATTGTCACTCTCGATAGCTAGAAATGCGTCGGTATGCAACTGGGGGGGGCCAACATAATTCTCTTCGGCCGGGGTGTTGCTGGGCTTGGCGGTTGAAGGAGGTGATTGCCCATCGTGTTTAGTAGTAGTAGTGGTGCTCTTACCCTTCCTTCTACCGTCCTCTTGGGAATTAACATCCGGTAGAGGCTCCTGTTCGACCTCATCCACGTAATACCCCTCATCGTCAACCAGAAGAACAACCTCATCGTTCCTAGGATCCTCACAGTCACGTGGTTTTCTATACTCGGAACGTACCCAGATGACGTCGCCACCCCTTGCGCGAAAATGAGGGAGGAAGTTCTTAATGTTATCAACAAAGGACGGCTTGCCGGGCTCCGGAGGGGTCATGAGACAACGACCCATGTGGGGGTCGAGGAATTCATTTTGCAAACCAACCAGGAGCAAGGCACCTCGTGGTCCCATTGTTGTAATGCTGGTAGGACGTTTGTTAGGGGAGCGTGCCTCTTTTTCAAAATACCAATTCGGTGGCTCCGAGACGAAAGGATGTTTTTTTTTATAAAAAAAACGTTAATATATTTCGATGTGTGATGCGGCGGTACTTTGTTTTAGTGAAGGAGGAGAAAGGGTGAGCGGAAAAACGGGCTTGTGTTTTTTTTTTTTTGAGGCGCAGGCAACAAGCAAGGTAAGGCAAGGGAGCTTACAGACAAGATCCCGGCACTGAGTGGGAGAAGACAGCTATTTCAACTAACCCTTCGGTGAGAAGGTTATATTCCCGCCAGAGGGGATCAGCCGTGGTGGTTTGAGCAGTGGGGGGGGGGGGTAGAGGGGAGAGAGGGAAAAAAAAGAAAAAGATACTGGCGGCAACAGGGCAGACAGAATTGCATGAAAAGCCCTCGTAGGGTACCGCACTGCCTGAGACTTGGTGATGAGATGGGGGTGGGATTGGTGACCGTTGGTCTGGGCTCGGAGGAGAGGATCGTGCACTACCATAACCATAGCTAACCCAGTGACCACATTTTTGGCACCAAGGAAGGTATGTTATAAGACCTAACCTTCTTTTCGTCACTTGCCAATTATCACTGGCTCTAGTTACCTCACAAAAGATGATAGGTGGCCCGAGCTCTCCCACCACTACGGTCATTCGTGGGTCAATTTAATAAAGCTCGCCCAAGCTTGCTTCACGGTGGCCTGCCATTAGCCGGGTAGTCTACAGGACCGCTGTAGTGCTCTACCGGTACTGGACTGTACCCACGGCACTTGAAGTAGTAGGCCACGGAGAATGCCATCCATAAAAAATTGTCTCTCACTTCCCTGCAAGAAAAAACGGGAGGGGTGCCACTGTGTGAGATGATTTGTTTCTAGTTGATCCGGACCTGGGTTGGTTCCGCTCCTGCTGTTTGTCTGCCCTTGAGATGTATGCTTGACGGGTTGAGGTTGGGTGCAGAAAGAGGGGAGGTGTCGTGGGAAGTTGAGCATCTCTGCCCAAAACCCACATCCCCTGCATTATATACCCCACTGCACACCACCCCAGCCACTCCAGCTCCCCTAGAGGCCGAGGTATCAGATGAATGCTTTGTCACTGGAGTGGGTAGAGAAGCTCGGCCTATTCTCTTCTCTCTCTCTACAATATGGTACCGATATTTCCGTGCGTTTCTAATTAGTATATGTATTATGTATATACTCACAAGGTGAATCGGACTGGCTATCCACTGGGCGTTTGCCAGAATGTCCCGGTACGCCCTTCGTCTACCCTACCACCCTCTACAGCGGCATCTCTCTGTAGGGAAGCCGAAGAGGGTCTACTGCGACCGATACAGAATTATACGGATATCTGCATCACACGCGATCACCATTATATAGAACCGGCAATAAGCAAGCAATCAAGCAACTCACCGCAAGCACAACACAATCACGACTATCACCATCGGGGCTCCAATCTTGCATCTGGTAGAGGTTTCCTTTTTTTTCCTCCTTCTCTCTATTTTTTTTCTTTTTTCCCTCTCTATAGCTTCATCTACAAATTGCTGGCAAAGGAACCTTCATCCTCAAATGCATGTCCACGTCGGCTTCACGCAGTCTCATATATTATCAGATGCTGGCTCCTTTGCTGCTCTCTCCTATTTCTATTCCCTGTCTCGCCTGGCTGGCCTCTCCAGGCTTCTGTTTGGGCACCAGTGTATCGGTACGGCGGTCTACCGGTACGTGCGAATTTGCCTGCCTGCTTTGTATGTAGCATACGTATTATATTTCCACACAGCGTATTTCCTACATGCTTAATCCCTTGCTCTCACATACCGCGCCTCCACTCAATCCCTCCCACATCTGCCGCACCCCCTCTGATAAGCTTAGACAATCACACAATTCATATTCCTCATCCTCCATTGCTCTCTCAGGTTCCCCCTCGCTCCTCCGCCTGCTTGCTTCTCTCAAAGCAGTTGCCTTAGCCACCAAACACATATTCACACACCCTCTCTTCCCTACAGAAGAGAGGGAAAAAAAAAAGAAAGAAAAAAACTTTTATCCAACCACTCAAATGTAATATTCCTTCTATCCCTTGCTCTTTCCTTTTCATTCTTTCCTAACAAACAATTAGCAGCGGGAGTGGTAGCGGACGCAGCCGAGAAGGTTGTGACAGCCATCTCTTCGTAATAAGAGACTTACCTTTCCACCTTTCCACCACTCCCCTCTTATTCAATCATTTGTACCAATCATTCACCTCCCCGCTCAACTATTGCTAGCTGTCTATACCTCATCTTCTACGATCCCACCGCCAGCATACTCGTACATCGTATATACCCTTGTGATATTTATTAGTGTTGTGTTATTTCAAATTGAGCAATGCCTGCAGAAAGCTCAGCTCAAACACACGGCCCCCAAATGAACTCTCCCGATTCAGAAAAGTCGCAGGTTCGGTATCGATATCTCTTATTCCGTAATAACGGTTCAGTCTGCCCTCTTGTCGCTTCCGAGGACCTTCCGGCAACAGTCACGGTTATTCCTCCGCTCGACATGATAGGTGGCATCACCCTTGTCCAGGAGATTACGAAGTCGCCCGGGGGGGAAGGGCCTGGGCTCCCTAGGGGCAAAATACTGGCCAATGGTAGAGAGAGGGGATTCGAAAATGGTGATGATGAAAGTGACAGGATTGGAACCGCTCCCTTGGGTCTGTTGCAGAATTGTCTCAGTCGAGCCAGGAAAATTCACACGTGTGCTATCCCCGGTTCTAACACTGCCTCTGCTTCTCAGAGAGAAGAGGAAACTCTAGACAATGATCGATTTTACCTTCACCCAAATCACTCGCAGGCCAAGTTGCAGAACGGAAATTCTCCGTTCCTGCTCCCAGAAGCTCTTGCCGCTCGCGAGTCTCGTCTGAAGGCTTCAGGTTTGTTTAAGAAAGATCTCTGCCAAAGCTTCCTCCGTGATGCTGTTTGCAAGTGGGGTGCCGAATGCACTTTCCGTCATGAGACCCCATTGAGGCTAGAAAAGTGGCGAAAGGCAAGCTGTGTTGAGGCCCCGGATGACACTGGATCTTCGGGGGATACGCTTTGCAAACCCGAAACTGATGAGGGCCACGATAGCCAATGCTCTTCCGACAGTAGTGAGGTTGGTAGCGGTAGTGGCATGACTACTACTGTGAATAATGCGGAGGGCGGTGAGACCTGCGGCTTTAACCCCAAGGGCAAGAAAACTGAACTCTGCGCCTATTTCCACCGCAAAATCGGGTGCAGACGTGGAAGGGATTGCTTTTATCTTCACGAAAACGAATCTAGCTCCTTTACGGGCGAGAAATACCATTGCTTGAAGAGAAGAAGCAGCGTGAGCAATGGTGCCGGTAGTCCTACTACTAAGAAGATGGAGGGCGGGTGGAGGAGAGTCATCTCACCAATAAGTAACGCCGGCGGGGAGGAAAAAAAGGTAAGCACTCCTTTGTGTTGTTTCAAATTATTTCGCACAATTTCTTCCTTGTTGGCCCAGGCTAACCTTTTAGATCTCTCAAGACCCTCCTCCTCCCGTGCTCTCTAGTGACTTGCTAGGTGTAATAACTTGCCCGACCCCGGGTCGTATTCAGTCCGCGACAGACCCTCTCAAACACATCAAGACTCATTGTACCTTCTTCCTCCGCTTCGGAGAGTGTGATTACTGGCCTTCCTGTAAGTTCTCTCATGAACGGCCGGAAGGAGTTGCCACACCGCCCTTATCTCTATCTCCAACTCCTACTAGTGGCTTTATGAGATGGCGTGGAAGTAGGACTTCCCCTAGTTCGACTGAAAAGTTGGACACCCATAATATCAAAAAGATATTGGCTAGAGAAGACGGCAATGGGGGGATTGGGCTTCCCGGTCCTCCAAACATAGAGCGTCTCACGGTTGGGGGAAGGTTCTCCCTCCTTAATAGAATTTCCAATGGAAATGCACTCCAGAAGGCGCTTGATGGCATAAGTGATCCTGGAGAGAGCGGATTGCCTATCTCTGAGGGGCAGCTGATTACTCTTGCCGAGTGAACATTGGGATTTCGCAAGGATCCTATCATATTCCTGTCTTTTTTGGCTTCCGGTTCTCTCTCTCTCTTTTACTGATATTTTAACGATTGCTCAGCTTGTTCTTAAAGCACACCATAAATAGAAATAGAAGGCTTAGGGGTTCTTCAGGGGTTGGGGGGAAAAATGCTCTCGTGTTTTATGGAGGGTGTTTATTGAATTTCATTCTATTTTCTAAGCCCGCATTGAGATTGGAGATGACTTGTCTTTAAATTTGCGGATGTGGTTAGATCCGGCATGGCAAACTTTATTTCAAAACTTAATCATAAGCGAACCGCAAGTTCAAAGTCATGTGACCAACCTCACCTCACGAATCCTTTGGAGGTTCAGATCATTCGGCAGTTGCAGTGGCATCCAACACAAAACACCCACCTTGATGAAATTATTATCAAAGACAATGCAGAGGATACTGCGGTTAAGCCTACCTCCCACCAACCACCAACTCAAACCCAGGCAATTTATCCAAACGTTCCGCTCCGCAGTCTCCCCACGCCAACAACCCATAGATCATTTTCGCCGGTAAAGTATCCATTCCGACTTCACGATTACTGCAATCACTATCCAAAAACCTTCCCGAAGACACCATTTACTAACACACATACTCTTTCCGCCGTCTGCGCTTTCCCCCACTTTTTCCCGCTACAGACACGAAACTCCAGACCCGTTCCTGCCCCCAGACATCTACAGGCCCAAGGACCCCAACCTGAGCCCGGAAAAACTCTTCCGGCCCGGCTGTGACACACCTCAAACCCCAACTTCACACCTCTACGTCGATGACTTCACAAAAGCCTTAATCTACATCGACGGCGCGAGCATCGGCAACGGAAACCCAGATGCCAGAGGCGGGTACGGCATCTACCGCTCGCCAGAGAAATCATTAAACATATCCCGCCCGCTACCCATCGGCACAACGAACAGCAGATCGGAACTCTGGGCAGCGATATCCGCCTTGGAATTGATTGCCCGCGAGTCTACCACCACCACCGACGCCGGCGCCGACGTCACATCTCCTCCCCCAGATGGTAACGGTGGTGGTGTTGCTGACGCTGTCGTGGACACCTGGGTTATCGCCAGTGATTCGACTTATATCGTCATGGGAGCTACGGACTTGGCCTGGAAGCGGCGGGCCGCTGGGTGGAAGAAGGGTAAGAAGAAGCCCCCCAACGTGGTGGAGAAGATGGAATCGAGCGATGAGCTGGCACTGAGCGAGGGCTTGGTGCTGAATGCCGACCTGTGGGACCGTTTGCTCAAAGGGATTATGAATGTCCGGGGACAGGTACTGTTCTGGCAGATTGAGAGCAAGTGGAATCTGGCGCATGATCTGGCGTATAGAGGGGCTGTGAGAAAAAAATTTATTTTTATATATATACATTTTTTTTCCCCGTTCCCCTTCCCTTCCTCCACTGTTGTGGGCGTTGACTAACTGACTAACGGACGTAGAAACTCGGCCTCGTTCTCGACCTCGGCACCGATTGGGGGCGGGTTTCGTCCTCCGATGATTTTAGGAAAGCTTGGTCGGCCTCGCGGTCTCCCCCCCTCGGCCCAAAACCGCCACCAGCGGAGCTACGGGAGGGCAAGGAAAAGGACACCACCGCCCCGCCCTCGGTCAAAGGAGGTGTCCACCCAACAGACTGTTCTAAACGGGATATATAGTGCCATCCCTCCCTCCCCACCAAACAATGCACCATAACATAGATTACTGTGCCACGGTACCGATACCTCTGATTATTCATTCCGCATATGATATATATATATATAGCACTGTATTATTATATTGTCATACACATTCTTACTAGTATATTGAAACCTAAATACATGCGCTCGAGTACAAACAAACCTAGAATGTCCTTATGATCCGCACCAACCAAAACGTAAAAAAAAACATCTTCCTTGCTTTTTCTTGTACTCTGGTATCAACGAGTAGAGTACCGGTAATTATCTTCCTTTCTTTTTCTGATTCTTTCATCTTTCTTAACTCCATTGGCTCATCCTTTACTTACCGTTCTTAGCTGCGGAATTAGAGAAAAATTTTTTCTCGTCCCCCCCCCCCTTCTCCGCGCTACTATCGTACCATATCGTGACGTTCCACGGAAGGGAGGGAGGGAGCAAGCTTGTACGACGTGAGAGGGATCAACTGAGCGTTTTGGGGTGTGTGCCTGTGTTTGTATTGGATGATAAGCTATGAGGAACGTGATGCGATGCTTGACTAACATATACACGGCGGGGATCGGTTGGGTTGGTTCGTTGTGTTCGTTGTTGTTGGGTACCTGTATGGTACGAGCGTATGGACAAAGTACCGGTATACGGTAGATGTTGAGGGGTCGAGTGAATATCGGCAAATTATCTTCTTCTTTTTTTTGGAAGGAGGGGAGCCCTGCGCTTTTGAGCTTTGATAAGTGCTGATTTGTGTCATTGTCGTACTTGGTAATGAACTGTGGTGCTGGTGGTGGTGGATGGATTAGTGGGTGGGAAGTGGTTACGGTATTGAATCGGAAGTAGTAACTTGTCAAGTATACTACCGGTACTCGTAATGTCCTGACGTTTGTGAACACAACTGCTATTGCATACCGCCAAAATTCAGCTTTTTTGCGCTGATCTTGGCATCATGCAATAGCAGTTGTGTTCACAAACGTCAGGACATTACGAGTACTGTACCGATACAGTACGGTACAGTACTCGTACCGGGAAGGGGTTGCATTAAGCTTTTATCTTTTCCTTTCTTTTTTTCTTTCCCTTTTCCCCATTTTCCTCTTTACCAATATTATGATACTCCCCACCACCTCCCCAGTACAGTAGGTATAATAAGTACCGAGCGGTATCGGGTCCGGTCAACTCTTGTTCGATTAGACGGGTTTGATATAGTTTATTTGAACATCGCACTTGCTGCAATTCCTGCATCGCTAGAGGGTTTCTCAAACTCTAATTTGTGACAGATAATATTTATCTTTTGGGTAACGTATTGTTTTGTTTGCTTGTTTGCTTGTTGGTTTGTATGTTTGTTTTCGCAAATGTGACTTGATCACCGTTTGTAATGTGTTGGTTCCTTTTTTTTTTTTTTTTTGAGGTGGGTAGTAAAGAGGTGCGTAGGGTTGTTGTCTGGTGCGAGTCTGGTGTGATCGCCGTGTTATGGCTGTCCCCGCCGGCGGGGGGGGGCGGTAGCCGCCACGTGAAGGTGCTGAGGCTGGTGAAGAGAGAAATTCTTGAGGGGCCGAGGAGGTGTGGAATGGGGTGAATTGGGGGATGTGGTAATGGGATGGTTTGTTTGGCTGGTGGTTGTTGAGAGTCAGTACCAGCCTAGAGCAAAAAGTGATCGGAAAAAAGTGGTTAGTGCAACACCACTTTTCTTCCGATCACTTACCTTCACACCCAAGCACTCCCATGGTGTGCACTACCGGTGGGACTGTATTAAATACAGTACTCGTAATGTCGAAGTGCCTTTGGAAAGAACTGCTATCGCATACTACCCGGATCAAAGCAAAAGGGCCAAATTTTAGTGGCATGTAATAGCGGTTCTTTTTAGAACGAATTGACATTGCGGGTATTCGTACCGCCGATTAAGTCCGTAAGTGAACTGGGATTCTCTTGGACTGAGGGACACCTTCCTTCTTTCTCCCTTCCATTGTGGCATCACCGTCTCGCATGAGGAATAGAGCTATGTCGTATCCAAAGTCTCTCAGAGATTGATCACAGTGTGCAAGTTAATGGCATCTTGTCAAGAATAACCGTCTGGAGTTTGTGTATCCATTATACAACAGGCATACTGGGCTCCATCAATCCCATCAATCTGCTCAGCGTGCCATGCTGCAAGGGGCAACCCCCCATCTCCTAAGGTTCCCCGTTCTTCGAATATAATACCTAAATATAATGCTGAGATTGCTGGAGGCTGCTCGTTCATCTGTAGTGATTCCGAAGGTTCCCTTTATGCTCTAGGGGCGTTGTGGATCGTTTTGTTTCCCTAGGGCTACCGTGATCCATGGAAGGGATTCTCTATTAGGCTTTCTTTTGCCATGATGGATGTGCGCAGGGGGGTGTGGTGGTCCGTGGAAGGATCAAGATGTGATTATCGTGTTATATGAATACTCCTGGCTTTTCTGTGAGTTATCGATAGCAAAGCTGGTTAGGCACACATTTCTTACCTCTCTTTAACTTCCGATCCACGGTAATCCGTTCGCCCTGTGATACCGATGTGCCAATTAGACACATCAACACTTAAAACACAACCCGAAGAGTAGCTGAGAAAAAGCAAAGACGCTTCCCTCTCTGTCCAGGTATCGAGGTACCTTATTCATATCCTATCAGGATGTCTCTCTCCCACAAGACCAGGTGGGGCTGGCGAAGATCCATACACTAGGACGAGGGAAGGAAGGAAGAAAGAAGAAAAACAAAATCCCCCTTGACGTTTCGGCTTTGAGCCATTCGAGTTCTTCACAAAAGTGGGATTGGTAACCATCCTAGTAAGGGTATTCAAAGTTCAAAATGTTGTAATTTCTTAGCTTACTTACTTGTTTCATGTAAGCTTGGCACACTCAGAAAAAGCTAGTTTACCATTACTTTACCTTACCATACAATACTCCAGTTACCGATGTTCTGAGGTCGGTAACAGGTAAGAGTAAAAGGTGTAAGCTGTGTAAGCTAAGGGGAACTTGAGGATAACAGGCACAACCACAATTCCCCGTACTCAACTATTGCAATCCTATCCCTTCGTTTGATTTCGCCGCTTTCACTAAGGGCGGAAGCCGCATGCTAGGGTGGACCTAAAATGTGGTGTGATACTCAATCTAGAAATGATCGGGGTTCTGCATGTGTATTAGATAAGCTAGGAGGTGACAAAACAAGAGAAAGCAAATGACTCGAGTATAGGCATTAGAGACTGAATTGAAGTAAGAGACTTTGAACCGCCAACAACCATTCATTATACCAAAAACTAGCTTTCATGAAATAAGGTAAAACAAGAGTCCTTGCAAAGAGGGACATTACAATGCGAGCATAAAAAAGATGTGAAATCCTTTTTTTTCCCCCTGCCCTTCAGCTTCTCCCGTATACTGTCTGACAAATCTCCTCCCTGCTTTACATAGCGGCAAAAGAAGCAATGAAACTGTATTCTTCCTTTGTCCCTAATCAGAGTATGCTTTCCCGGAAGGTTTCTTGATAGTGGGAGCTTCGTATGTTTCGCCACATATCCTTGATTGAAAAATCCTAAGTGTTAGCTAATGTATGTTAAATGCATTGAATAGGGAGTTAGGTGGGGTTTGATGCATCTGGCAAAAAGGACTCGGTATACAGTAAGATCTGAAATAATTAAACCACATGCTAAGATCTCTGAAGTTGTCCCTTCTGGGTAGAGGAATAAGAACCTAGAACTTACGGCCATATTAGCTCTTGTGTTTAAAAAAAAAAAAAGAGTTAACTACTAGAACCTACCAGCAAAGGCAACTCCAACGTCTTAGCAGATGGTCCAGTTATTCCAGCTCCTACAGAGGCAGCATCTGTATACAGTCCCATCTCACTGTCCCGCATGGCCAAAATGGAAGAAATCTCTCCGGCAGGGTAAATAATCCCCGACACTGAGTTCGGCTTGGTGCAAACAATTCAGAATTTAGAGAATCCCAGCCACGAGAGCGAGAATGTGGAAAGTGAGATCCAGGACAGTGAGGTGTGACAGTAACTACAAATAAAAATAGGTAGAAAGAGAAAATATACCTCTACGGCGACTCAAGTGGGTATTGCCTAAGGGTACGGTTCCTGGGCAGTGTCGCCCGTTCGCAGGAGGAATAGGAGAGGCGGAAACTAGTGCTTCTAGCTCCACTGCTCGAGAAGGGTTGAGGCTTTGATAACTTGAAAAGGTAAAGGCATGAGCCAACTGGATCCGAAAATTGCGGTGATTCTGGTGATGTGACTGTGGAAGGGAGGGGTCATCTGATGAAGCGGTTGAAATCTTCGCGAGGGTCCAGGCATTTATGACACTCGTATCCAACAGCCAGAAGAATACTGGCATCCAAACTCGACTAACTCGTAGTTGTGTAGCATAGTAGCTTCGGTATTGATCAGCCAGATCAACTGCGTTCATGTGATTGTTGTAATCAATAGCAATTTTGGGTGTTAAGAGGGTAGCGATTGGCTTGTCTCCAAAGAAGCGAAGGATATTTTGGCGGTTTGAGTTCGTGATACGTGGTCGACGACGCCGCTTCTCTATATAGTTCCCTGGCCTTTGAGTAATTGTGTGTACCGTACTCATAAACTGGACAAGATTATTATCTTGCCAGAGGCAGACCAAAACATCGCGCTGAATCACTCCACTAATGGTATTTAGTGGAAACGAGGGTTTCTTTTTCCCAAATTTAAATTCTTTGGGATACTCGGCGGAGGTTGGGCGAGAGGTACCACATGCCCCAATACCTCTATCTCTAAGTGCCTTTAAGAGCAAGATATTGGTAAAGTAGTTATCCATGTATATGGTAAAAAAGAATTGGTTAATTGGTAAGGTACACGCGAGTTGATAAACGGCGCATGAGGTAGGACTGAGTTTGAGAGGTCCGGAATAAAGATGGGAATTCAACTCAGCGAATGAATCTGCCCGGCTTGTGAATAGAAAGGAATATGTATAGCCATGATCGCATAGGGCTAACACTTTATAGCCTTGAGGAATTGGCTTTCCTCTAATAAGTGTAGTATGAACTGACCTTCCAGTAAACTGGATCATCATTTCATCTACAGCTACCTCACTCTCCGGTACCAATAAGGATTGGTATTTTGTGGCCAATAGACTGGCTAACGGCTGAAATTTCTCGTACCATTGAGCTCGTGGAAGGTGCTGGTAAGGAGGAGAAATATGAAAATATCTCTTTAGCTGCTCAAAGCGATTTTGAGAGAGATACATTCCAATTCGGTGGTATGGAAAGCTCTCATCATGCTTCCAATAGTCAGAAACCTGCGAGGATGGAAACACACCCATATAGATGATAATTCCGAAAAATATTTTTAACTCAGCTGGGGTAGTGGATTTCCATGGACGCGATCCAGCATTTCCTGCACCTTTGAAGGAAGCGTAATTGTTGGTATTCTCCGCAAGTAGTTGAAATATGGAGTTGTCAAAGAACAGCTGAAAATAGTCCAATGCGCTTCCATTTAAATTGAACTCTGGTGGATAACATGCTACTCGATTGTGCCGTTGCTGAACTAGAGGTTCAAACTCAGGTACTGGAGGCAGAGTGGGTAGCGGTTGGGTAGCAGCTATTCGTGATCGATGTTGAGGTCGACTTTCACTTTCCCGACCCTCTTCCTCATGCTCAGCCTCCCCCACCTCTGCTTCTTCATGGTCTGCTCGGGCAGTTTCGATATATTCCTCCAGTCGTGCAAACTCTGCTTCCCCCTCTTCACTATCATAGAACACCTCGTTGTCGGCCATCTTTATCCCCGTGATTGTTCGACCTGGAGATGGATTTCTCCATTGGCGAGGTCAACTAGAATTACATGCCAGGGCCATGCAGCCCTCTTCCATCCCAACCGATTCTCTGTGACCTAGCCTAGTACTTATTTCCCTTAGTGTTGACATCATATGCTTACTTTACAGAGTTAAGTTTTTGCCAATCGCAACGCCGATCTCACGCCAAAACGTTGTGAAATTCGGTATCAAACGAAGGGATGGGTGACTCAAATTGAGATAACAGTCAAAATCTAAGGTCAGATTCCATGCTCCTGAAGGGAGGGAGGGACCAAAGTATACAGGGCTTGGAATTAATAGTCAATAGTTGTGGTCGCAATAGCACTACTACTATTACTTGGGCACAAACTAAAGATCCGGAAAGAGTGTCCTGATATATATTCCACCACTATACATTTTGTTTGTCACGCCTTCTTCCGGATTTTTAATTTGGGCCCAAGTCTGAATCTCACGATAGTTGGGGCATGGTGGTTGTGAGGACTTAATCTTGCCACTAGTAGACAACGGGCACAACTATTTCTACCACTCCCAGCCATTACTATGGTTAAAATGAAAAGCCCTATTAAGAAATTGAATGAGGGAGGAGCTCAAATAGACAGGTAATATTAATAGTGATTATAGTTGTAGTTGCCATCGTAATTGCCATTGTTGTTCTCATGACAATTGAATTTTGTGGGGTATTGTAGTTGCGCCCGTTGTCTGAGAACTTATTCTCACCGCAAGTAAGATTCTGTAAGGCCTCTTTCTTCTCTGAGCCTCTCAAATATGTTACTCAGTTTCTCTCAACACTATTGGCTAATTCTGCAAAGTACCCTAATGCAAGATCCTGCGCTAAATTTCACTCAGAATTCTTGTTTTTAACTTTGAATACCCTTAGTACGCGTCACTCTTGAGCATCTAGAGCTGCATGTGTCATCATTACGACTACCTGTAGTAAACGATTCTTAGGGACATGTTCTCTAGTTTTCTGGTTAGCCTTTAACTTTAATTTTGAGGCACTCGAATGCCCGCAACCAGTTGTAATGCATACTGTCACTCCCCCCCCGGTTGGGTCTCTTGCAATAGACCAACTCCACTATATTCTCAGGGAAATATCTGGGAGGTTCATCTTTCGTTTTGGTGGGTATCCTCGGGTATATCAATAGTTATAGCCCCTAAGTTAGCAACTTCCCCCCCTCAAACCATTTGCCCAAAAGTTTAACTACCAACTGGGCTAGTATGGGGTGTAGGATTCTGCTTCGCACTTGGGGAGGCGACAGATAGCAGGACAGAGAAAAATCAGGTTTATGTTAGTAGGTATGCTGTGCCATTCGCCTGTCTTCCCTCCTTAAAAAATAATGATAGGGTTATCAGTGCCAATTAAATTTAGTGCCACTCCAAGATGAGGGAGCGTGCCAGAAGCCATAGGAAAGATTCCCTGATCGAATTTACACAGCCCCACATTTCCCTAACGTCTAGAGGATTGCGATATGTCCTCCGGACATAGATAGGGCCTGTGCTCTATGTTGATGTGAGAAGCCCTGGGCTGGCAAAGAAATACCATGGCATTTAACTTTACCCTATTATATAGCTCCCCAGGGGGGCTTGTCCCAACCCAATGTAGCTAAAGAAAACTGTCAGCGATTTTAGATGCCCAAAGTGACGCAACTAGTACGTTCTTTGTGTTCTTTGTTATCTATTGCAATTGCTCTTAGATGGTTTGAGGCGATGCGAAAAAATGACGTATGTGTCATACCTCCTCTGTGTTAAGTCCTTCCTCTTCCTGCATTTTCCATAGCGCCGGCAGGCTCGAAGCCCTCAGACCACCAACCAGTACGGGGTGTGCTTCCTTCACATGAAGAGGTGTTTTTAAGGACTGCTTTACAGAGCTGGTACTTGCAGTAGCTCCGAAGGTAAATCCTGGTTGGCAAACCCAAAATCTATCTCCTGATTGAGAGGCAAAACTATGGGATGTTGGTATAGGGGACCTCGAACCTAGTATAGAATTCAATGTGACTTTCCGTGCTAGAACCCCCAAACTCCATACTGTTTCTTGGGATGTCTAATATGTGCTGTGAGGCAGCCTTTTATAGGGGACTTCAATGCTGTTTCCTCCTAGTTAGACGGATAGTCTACCCTCAGAGAGGAATCCCAGATGGTACCCAGACCCAGATACTTGAACACCATCTCCCTATCCCTTGGATGGATGAGACTCTCAAACTTGTTGCAAGACTGGTGCCACATCGCTTTTCTTAGCGATGAGAAATTATTCGCAAGAATTCCTGATCACGGCCTAGCAAAAGCTGCGCACAAGCCATGATACGGATTTGAGAGTCTTATCGGTCCAAGGGATAATATGTTGTCATAGAGTGTCATTAAATTTGGCGGCCCGTGGCATATGGTGATAAGAGGGCAGAACTGGGTCTCGAAAGGGTCCGTGGGCGATAGACCAGCCCAACTGTGTAGAGGGTGAAGATCGGGGTATGATAGTAGGTAATTTATGCTTGCTAACACACGAAGAGAGGAAAGTAAGAAAGAGAAAAACGGAATTGATCTTCGTTACAGCAATTTTTTCGCCCCACCGCGCTCTTAGAGGTGTTTAGTCTACCGTTGTCTATGGTTGCTAGCAAGTAGGAGGTAGAGGCAGTTTTGGAGCGCATCATGAAAGCCCACTCACATAGGTAGTGCCCACAACAGCAGCCATCCCACAATCTTATGAAGGCGTAAATGCAAATAGGGGACAAATGAAAGTCTGCTTGGGGGGGTGGCTGGGGCGTCCCAATCCCCACAGTACTGAACCGGGACTAACCAGAGAGGTAGAGAGCGAATCTCGAGATTCGAATCTTAATAGATAGGACAAGGAGGACGCTTGTATGTATTCATGTACCATCACTCGCTTTTGTTCGTACTGTATTCTAGGTCTCTCTCCGCCAGTCACAAAACGCAAGCTGGCAAGTGACCCGTTGAATCTAACCCAAAAGTCAACGAAGACGCCCCAGCAGAACAACCTCCTGATATTAGATCCGGAGTTGGAATCACTCAATGATCCCAAACAAGCCCCCCCCTCATCATTGTTCATTTGATGGTACCATACAAGCTAACCTAGGCATGAATCATAGTGGGGTCAAGGGAGACTCCACCCTTGGACCCCCCCTTTTCTTTTTTTGTGGGCCTTGTCCTGGGCTAAAGCTAAAATAGCCCCCACTCACTGCTGGGTTATCTTCATGGCTGGGGTTCCAGGTTTTTGTTTATTTGGTGGCACTTTTTAGTGTTTATATTGGGGGTAAACTTACAAATCGAACGAGTCCTACCTTCTAGGGACTCCTCCGACGGTTGTGGCAGCTGTACTGAGGGAGGCGGAGAAGCAACTGAGGCAGTCTGCAAACAGTAGGCACCTATCATGACTGTCGAAGCAGGCAAGATGCTAGATGGGCAAGAGGAGCTCCGATATGACAGGACCAATTTGCTACATTAAACATCTTTACTTTGGATATGGCCTGAGTTAATCGGCGTCTCATTGGATTCAAGAATAGTATCAGATCCAAAATTGGGAAAATACCGCTGGGTATCGCTAACAGGTGGGGCCGCAAAGCTAGATAATTCACATGGGAACTCCGACCCCCGTGAACCCCTTGGAACTCATTGCACAAGGTTACACTTCCCCAGTTGGAGCACCCGGCTTGGATGCCCGTCTTGCAAGTCCCCTCCTCTCCTGATCTTCGCTGAAGCACTTCCCAAGCAGCTAGGAGAAGTGCGGAGGAAAGCTGAGCGGGGAGGTTTTCCGGTCTGGAATTACACTTCCCCGGGCACCTAAGATAGAGACCTCACCATCACTTCTCCCTCTATCACAATTTCACTCTACTTGCCAACAGCCACCTATTTTTTTGTTTACTTAACTTCCACCACATCTTACCCTTCTAAGGATTTGTTCCTTTGCTTGAAATTTTCTAGCTAAAGCCAACGAAGGAGTTTAGTGCGGTGGGTAGTGAGTGGCTGCATCGTAACACTATCTTTGGCTGCCTTCATCGACACCATTCCTGCACGGGTCTCTGTTTCTCTCTTGGGTGTCTTCCAGAGAATCTACCTCACCACCTACTCGGACGAACGCAGGTTGTCAAGCATTAGCCCCGCAGATCCAAAAGAGGCTGGGTTCCGAGAGTAGTCGGACCATTTCGCCATGGCTTTTCCAAAGATATCATGCGGGTCCTATATATCTACAATGAGTACATTCCTTTCACACCAGAGTACCGTATCGTTTCTCACAGTGATACCCGACATCGCCGCGATGCTACCGCACCAGAACAACAACTCCCCCCTGTGGAGTCATTGCATGACCGACTCTCCCTCCTTTTGCGAGACACACTTTCCTCATCCCAGTCCTACTCGTTAACCCTCACTCGTGCACTATCCAATCCTGCTCACTCAACGGCCAGTCGCACGAATAGCTTATGATATTTGACATTCGGTAAGTAACTTAGTACTATATCTATGGTGACTAATCTCACCGCCACGAGGAACTGCCGGACAACACGCCTCCCGACGTCCACAACATATACTCGTGTTTCTAGGGCAAGAATTGGTATAGTACAGCCTCGTTCGCAAAGTTCTCGCTGATCGGTAGGTATCTTAGCAAAAGTCTGGGGACAATTCATGTACCGGTACAAGAATTTGCACTTCAGGTTTTCTGCAGACACTTGTACCAGTACATTTGTTACTGCCAATATTTTTCCCTGGTACCTCTTGATCCGCGAGAAGTTTGCGAACGAGGCTGTACCTGTCTGCCTTTTCCACGGCCCCGCAGAGTCATTACAAAGAGGGTGGGGGTTCTCTGCGGGGGGACTCGGGCACCGGTATGTTGCTATTCCAGGGAGGAAAGCATGAGACACCAGTAGAATCTTCAATTCATTGCTCAAGGAGCTTCGGGGCCGCCGAGTGGTCGCGGAGTTGACGATACAGCATGTATTGCTGGGGTTTCGGATCCCGAAATTTCCTTGCTCTCTCGAGGGAAACCACGAGGTCTCAGGAATACGATAAGCCTAGGTGTGGTAGAGCAGTATCACCTCGTGCTATATCTCACAATTAATATCCGACCTCGTGCGCGTGGCTTAGACAATTGCTATTGGAGTGGTGGTTAATCGGATGCAGGGGATTAAAGTTTTGCGCTCAGCCGTCGATCAAAAGGGTGTAACGTTCGGTAGGTGTGGCTTCTCAATACGAGATGATGCACGATGGCTGTGTTAGAATCGTGATTAGAACTGTCACGTGAGTTTTTCCGGACGAATTGGAACACGGTGGTATACGAGGTGCAGTGTTGTGTTGTGACCCCCGCGGGTATCTATATCGGGGTAAGGAAGATCGGTGGAATTCCACCGCCCTGCCATATTCTGGAGTGTTATCCAGCACTGGAGATAGACATATAACTATCGCAGGGAACTCTAGAACTCCCCCTTGGTAGCTGCGATTCTACATACCTTTCTCCCCAACTACTACAATCATGAACCTCCAACATGTCTCTCCCCTCTTTTCCCTCCTCCTCCTTCTTCTTTTCCACACAGCCTCGACCACCGCGCGTTGCACAATAAACTACAACAACTCCTTCACCTTAACAACCTACAAGTCACACATCCCGGCCCTGAACGACCTCCAGCCCTACCTCTCCCGCTCGCAGCTAACTATCTCGCCGCCTGCCCGCCCGTTTCCCGTAAGCGTGATCCCATTCTTCCGCAGTGGCGGCATCTACCGTTTCATCGACGGCGGCGGGCCTGAGGACCTAGAGCAAGGCTACCTTGAGAAGAACCCGGGCGGGCCAGACACCGGCTACGTCTTCAAGTTCGGACGTAGTGTTCCCAGCGGAGCCATTGCTGGCAAGTTCGAGATCGGGTGCAATGAGCGTGGGAGGCATATATTGAGTCTAAACGGAGACTTGAAGTGGCAGACTTGTGGGGGCGAGTATGGGGGGGAATGGACTGTGAGCCCTAGCTATCCTTTTTGTGCTTCCTTGCTTGATGCTGGAGGGGAATGTGACTGATGTATGATAGATTAGCAGAGGGGTTAATGATGGGGTTTGTGCCGCGGCAGATGTGTGGTTTTGGGTGGATTATATTCGGCCGTTGTGAGGGGGTTAGTTATTCCGCGTGCTCGGTTGGGTTTATCACAAGTCTTGTACTCTATGAGTTGATGGATAGTATCTCTCTTTAGGAGCTAAATTTAGCATGATCTATTATCACCCAAGGTAGAATTATTGGGAACTCATGCATGACCACCAACAATCTCTCCTAACACCGCTTCCAAAGCCAACCCTTCCTAACTATCTAATCCTAAACCTTACCAAATACCCCATAACTAATCCCAATCCCGAATAGGATAGTGCGTTATTATTAACAACCTCAAATAGCAACCAACTCCCACCCCACAAGCGTGAATCTAGATCCAGCACCGAACACAAACATACAGTTCCGTGCCATGCTCGATCCCTACGGAGGTACTCGAGTACGGCCCATAAGCTCCGTACTCGGGCAGGAATGAAAAAATTGGAAAGGAAGACAGGATGGCAAGGCGGGGAATAGGTGGATGATCATTGTGGCAACGGGTGAAAGAGATCTGGTTGCAGAAGTGCTTATATCCACAACAGTGGTGACAATATTGCTGTTGGACTTAGTTTTATCCGCCGTACAGGAGTAGTTCTTCTTTTACTCTTGTTCGCTTCCTTCGTCTTCCTTTTGCTTTCACAATTGCTAAGCTGCACATTATTGAACTTATACTTTCGGATATGTACTCTTTATCTTCTTGAGTACGACTGTACTTCCTAGTTCATACTAGTTTCACTTCAATGCCATCAGAGTTTAAGCTCCATTCATCTGTTTTGGATCTTTTCATTTATTTCTCTGCTCAATCAGTCAATCATTGATGTAACTCTATGCGCATTGGATTTTTCTTTTGTCTTCCTTTGTTTTCTTGAAGTGGATATGTGTTCTTGTTGCAGAGCATAAATAGCACGCTCTCCGCTTCCTTAGAAAATCAAGCTTCTTTTCTGGTCCCGGCGAACACACACATCAACAATTGCACTGAGTGACCGGCGATGACTCTAGTTCCTGTTCCCCAAACTAGGGAAAGTAGGATGATTAAGCACAGGAAACGGATTTCTGATAATCCACTATGAAACTCTATATCTTGTAGTCCGGTATTTTACTGGCGGATAAGATTATATTGAATGAGTGAAGTGGGGGTTAATCACACCAGTACATGGATAAGAATAAAATAGAATAAAGTGGGTGGTGATCAAGTATTCTAAATTTGTTCTAAACGGAGTAAATAAGGAGAAAAATTCTGAGTCATAAACAAAGTAGGTAAGTAGGTAAGTAGGTAAGTAGGTAAGTAGGTAAGTAGGTAAGTAGGTAAGTAGGTAAGTAGGTAAGTAGGTAAGTAGGTAAGTAGGTAAGTAGGTAAGTAGGTAAGTAGGCAAATAGGCAAATAGGCAAATAGGCAAATAGGCAAATAGGCAAATAGGCAAATAGGCAAGCAGAAGTGTATACAAGCAGAAAAGGAGCAAGCAGACAATCAATTTGAAAGAAGTAGGAAAATTGAAAATTGGATGATAACAAATTAAGTAGCAAATGGGAAAAAATGAAAAATAAGATTAAAGCTTACCAGTTAGTATACCCTGAATGAATACTATAGTAAGTATGGTTCCGGAAGGCTAGACTCAACCCCAATTTTCAGACAAAAATTGTGACAAAATTGTTGTAACGCCAAGTGTAACACTGCCAAGACCTCATTGCCCTTACACCCAATGTGCAAAGCCCTAACTTCTAAATAAACAAAATATCATACTATAATTAGTACAATATGTCGGTGGGATGAATAACAATAATGATAAATAATTGCGAAGGCTAGATTTAATGATGGATAAAATGTATCTCTGTAGGGGAGTTGGGTCCTCCTTAGTACTTTCATGATTAGCTTACAGTGAAAGAAGGCGAGAGATAATATGTGATTGTTAAATTACTCTACATTAACCTCTGCCTCTGCAATCCGTCAATGCGATAAATATCTAGTATATACATGCGTAGGCATGAGGCTGGGAGGATTGGTTGGTGGATAATTCATCAGCAAAAATAATACCTTGCGTCCTGTGCGCCCCGTGCGTCTGACGCCCGGGACGTCGGAATGCTAATCGCTAATCAGGACGTAACGTCGGATCGACGTCGCGTCCTGACTTTGCGTCACCTAGCGCCATCCGTCCTGACGCCATCCATACACGGACCCCTACGTCCTGTGCGTCCTGACTGCGTCTGGTGCTCCTCTATTACCTCCTGACTCCCCCTGATCTACGACTCTTCCGTTCCTACTGCGTCGGGTCCTCCGCTATTGCGTTCTGACTGC
>Ga0307517_10000078_pt1 | contig 133990 bp, 108 predicted proteins | sample 23_EM_MG_FD_194515 | JGI IMG/M metagenome (GOLD analysis project Ga0307517, IMG submission 194515) | Populus trichocarpa ectomycorrhiza microbial communities from riparian zone in the Pacific Northwest, United States - 23_EM | ecosystem: Host-associated > Plants > Roots > Unclassified... | reverse complement strand
TGGCTTAACGTCAACCCCTAGGCAGTAGCCATGATGGGGGAAGAGAGGTGGGTGGGGGAAAGTGACGATGATTTCCCGTGGTGTTGAGATTTCAATCGCCGGAGGTGGAGGAGAGATGGTTCGTGGCTATCTCCTTGGGCGTTTTTTTTTTTTGTAATCATGCGTTCATTGTTTTTTAGGTACAAAAAGCCTCATGCAGCGCTAGCTATGGAGAGAACAAAACCTATAAATCAAAAACATAAACAAAAGAAAGTCACGGCACCAGTAAGTATCCACTATCGCGCAGGTTTCTCCTCCGCCGGGCCATCGGCCACATATAACAAGGAAAGTACAAACTAACAATTTAGTCGTCTAAAAAGGAAAGCCTACATATAGCAAAGTAAAGGAAAGAAAACCCAACGAGCCTATACCTCAGCCAACGAAAAAACACGAAAGACCGGTGGGGGCACCCTGGGGGGAGAGAGAGAGAGCGGGGGGGAAGAAGAGGGGGTGGTGGGTGGGAACATCGAGGGGGGAAATCCCGTGGAGGTGACGCCTATGAAGGAGGCGAGCCTTTTGAGCAGAGGGAGGGATGACCAAAGTGGGGCTCCGGGACCGACATCAGTAACGCCGTGGAGGAGGCGTGTCCTGCTGTGCTGTCTTGAGGGGCATGAGAGGATGGCGTGCTCGAAGGTTTCTGGCTCCAAGCCACAGCGGGGGCAGGAGGTGTCGGCATCGGGGGACCTCCAGGTTGGGTGGGCGGCCAGGTAACTCTTCCCGGCTCTCATTTGGTGAATTCTCCCGGCAACGAACTTGCCCAAACCCATAAAAGGCCTTGGCTGCAGCGCCGGAGGGTGTAGGTAGTACCCGGGGGTCGGGAAGAGGGAGGACCATTCCTCGAGGAGTGCTTCTCTCATCCTTTTCTTCAGGGCGGAGTACGTGTTGTCCATCAGGGACTGGGGCGGGAGGACGGGCGCCGGGCACACGAGGTGGGAGTTGATCATGGGCATCTTGGACAGCCCAAGGGTAAATGGTAGTGTTCGGTGGGCCACCGCGTCCACCGGGAGGTGTTTCCTCGTCGGGGGGACTGGGCGGGGCGTCTTCCAGTGTAGGGGGAGGTAGACGGATGACAGGCCCCTGGTCAAAGCCCTTGAGGAGTCGGGCGCCCGGTACGCCGAGAGTGAGGGGAACGAGGGATGGAGGCGGGCCGTCGCCGGGTTCACGCTGGGAGGCGAGCAAACCACCCTGAGCGCCGCCAGTCTCTGCCGGTGGGTGATTAGGAGGGAGACAGGAGGGAGGCAGGACTCCACCGAGAGTATCCCGGTGGGTGTGGCTGAGAAGCAGTTCGTGGTCCACCTTTGGACCTTTCGCCAGAATGTGTCGAGGCGGGTTGTTGTGCCCACACTAGGTGTGAACAGATCCGCGCCGTAAAGTAGGATGGGAGCAATCAGTGATGTCGCCAATCTATGGCATAGGTAGGGGGGGAGGCCCGCGCCGGGCGGACTGAGGCGACGAATTAGGGCGAACGCGCCCTGGGCAAGGGCCAAGCGACGCGAGAAGTGTGCAGCGGGGTCAAGGGCCGGAGTGAACCAGTACCCAAGCCATCGAACAGAGTTGCCGGGGTGGAACAGCTCCCCTTTGATTTGGATAGGTGAGACGCACTTCGGAGAGTGCCTTTGGCTGGGGGTCCTCCAATGAATCAGTTCTGTTTTCGCGACCGAAAAGGAGACGCCTAGACGGGCCGCTTTTCTTTCAAGCTTGTCGAAGAGATCCTGGAGCCGTCGGATGTTGCCGCGATAGGAGAGGGAAGCTACTGTGAGGGCGAAGTCGTCCACGTAGGAGATCATTAGACCCCGAGGGATCCCGAAATGCAGTGGCGCAACATAGAGAAGAAAGAGGAGTGGGGAGATCGGAGAGCCCTGGGGGGCTCCGACGTTGACTGGGGCTGGGGTCCCTGGTGCCCCTTGGAAAATCAGGGTGCAGCTTCGTTCTCCTAGGAAGGACGAAACCCAAGAAACCAGGTAGGGGGGTATCCCGCCTTCCCTCAGGATACGGGCCAAAGTTTTGTTGTCGACGTTGTCGAACCCCGCTTTTATATCCAAAAACAGGGAGGAGACCTTGAGGTGGGGCCTCTGCAGGGTTCTTACGTCGTTGGTCAGGGTGAGGCACGCATCGTAGGTACTAAGCCCCGGGAGCGAACCGCATTGGTTGGGGTGCAACAACCCTCTGAGCCGGGCTGCCGCAAGTAGGCGGGCTGCTATGATCCTCTCCAGGATCTTTGAGATTGTTCGGATCAGGACGATTATCCTGAAGGAGGAGGGCGATTCGTAGGAGGGCTTCCCTGGTTTGTCTAACACCACCCCGTTCGAGCTCTTTAGTGACGCGGGGTGGTATCCCAGGAGGACTAGCGGGGAAAGTATGTGGAGGAGGATAGAAGGGTTGATTTCATTGACCTGTTTCCAGACAGAGTAGGGTATCCCGTCCGGGCCTGGGGCCGAGGTCGGGGAGCACTTGGAGAGAGCCTTAGCAATCTCGTCCGTCGTCAAGGGGGTGGCCGACCTGTCCGGCCTGAGCCTGGGTGGCGGGGAGAAGGGTTCCTTTGGGGGAAAGAAGTGGTCCAAGAGGACATTGTTCATCTGTGACGGAGTTTCGGCCCCTGGGAGGGAGGGGAAACGTGGCTGGGCACGCCCGTAGGCGAACCTCTTAGCCGTCCACAGGCTCTGAGGGGTGGCGGCCAGTAGAAAGGAGGACCAGTGTTTGTTTTTAGCGGCCTTGATCGCCTTGAAGTACCCCGACTTGGAGGTGTTGGCAACTTCCCGCATGTGTGGGGTGTCGCTTTTCCTGGCCGCTCTGGTGGCCTTGTGGTATTCACGACGGAGGACTGACAGGTGGGGGGTCCACCAAGGTTTGGAGTGGTGGGAAGGCCTGGATACCGGTGTGTGTCCTTTCAGGAGAGCCACCAGTCGGTCTAGCGACCCTGACATCCATTCGTCCAGCTGTAGAGGGGTGGGGCAAGGTGGCGCGGCCGGGACCCTAAATCCCTTAATGATCGGGTCGAGGGTTTCCCAGTCCGTGTCTGTCCAACGCGGGCGCGGGGGTTTCTGATTTGAGGAGGGCGCGGTGAGGGTGATCGTTATTGGTACGTGGTCGGAACCTGTCGAGGGGAGGGAGGCTTCCCAACTCTTAATTAGGGGAAGGAGGGGGGGGTTTGCGAAGGCGAGATCTATGACTGACGGGCGAGCGTTCCCTACTAGGGGAAACCTTGTGTACTCACCTGGGGGATTAAGGAGGGCGAAGCCGGATTCCGCCGCTTTCTCAAAGTAGGGGGTCGAAGAAGAGATCTCCCTGTGAGAGAAGTGCCGGAGGGGGTCCGAGAGAGGGTTGTGAATGTTGAGGTCCCCTAAGACTAAGAGGGGAGACCCGAGGTTGGGGAAGAGAACTTCTGGTGAAACGGAGTGGACCCTGTGGTCTACGGTGTTGGTAGAGTAGGCATTGATTATCCTGAAAGAGTGGAAGGCGGTGCCAAAGAGAGGCTCATCGGAGGAGATGTCGAGAGAAAGAACATCATCCACCCCTCTGAACCTGGGGAGCACCGTGTAATTGGAAAGAAAAGACATATGAACGTAGGCTGCCACGCGAGGCTTCCTAACCGGGGGAAAGAAGGACTTGAAACCGTTGAAAGAGGGAAGGTGAGCTTTGTTAACAGGAGGATCCTGCAAGAGAACTATCGAAGGATAGGTGGTCGTTTCCTTGAACGACTCAAACAAGGAAAGAAAAACATTCCAGCTCCCAAGGCAGTTATGTTGAACGATGGAAAGAAACGCGGGGGCAGGGACCGGCCCTTGCCCCAGGGGAGGGACCATTGGTTGATTATTCATTACCGGGACGAACCCGACGAGTCGAAGAGGCAGGGGTAGGGCTTGGCTCCTCCAGGGGGAGAGGACCACCGAAGCCGTGAGTAGTGCCAGGACGCGTGGAGGGTCCAGGTGGCGGAGGTTGTCTTGGGGTTAGGTCCACCGCAAGGGGACCCGACCCGGGCGGGGGAGTAGTGGATGTCGGACCCCCATCGACCGCCAGATCCATGGGGTCTTGACCGGTTGGGGGGGGGGCTGGCGAGTTGGTTCTGGTTGGGACAGGCGGGGGAGGTCGAGCCGGACACTCTCTGAACGTGGCAGTGTGGTCACCACCGCAGTTACAGCAATGGGGGGGCGAGGTCGGACAACAGGATGGGACTGGCTTATTGTTCCCGCTCCTGGGGCAGGTTGGATTCTGGCATCTGTGAGCCGCGCGAGTATGGTGAAGCGCACAAATGGGGCACGTGGGGTGGGTGGCGGGGCATCGTTGATGGGCGTGTCCGTATCTCCAGCAATTCTTACACTGGGCAGACTTGGAGGAGGAGAAGGCAAGTTCGACCTTGCGTTTCTGAGAAAGGATGACGACGCCTGAGGTAAGGGTCGCCACGTGCTGGGGGTCGACGGTGATAACCACCGAAGTGGCCTGCTTGGTCTCCCTAGAATCTCGGCTAGGGTTAAGGTACCTGGCTGAGAGAATCTGGGTCGCTTTGTCGTTGAGGATTGCTTGCCGGATATATGGGAAGAGTTCCTCTTCATCTTGGGGGAGGAACCGAAGGGGGAGGCCGTGGATGGCTAGTTGGACGGCCGTGGGGGCGAGGACGAGGGTGCACCAGGGATTTTCTCCTACCGGGAAGGATTGGTTGAGGGCCCTGGTCAGGGAGTCGAAGTAGGGGGCGTAAGAAGCGGCGGGGGTGGCCTTGTCAGTGACGGTCAGAGAGACGGAGCCACGAGGGTTAACAGTAGCGGAGAAGCCGAGGGGGAGGAGGCAGTTCGATTCTCGGAGGACGCGAGCGGCGATGTCGGGAAAAGTAGCGGCAATTTTGGGAGCGTCTGGGTGAGGGGACGGGGACTGGCGAGGAGCAAAGAAGCGTCGTTGGGCACCTGGGAGGGAGGGAGGCCCCTTTTTAACAGGAGGGGCGACCGCACTCGCGACTTGTTGGGGGGAAGGAGGCTTCCCAGCTTTGCTTTTGCCCTTGCCGCCCGAGCCGGAGCCGGAGGCAGCTTGCGCGTAAGAGGGGGAGGTGTGGACGTCAGGGTGGAGGTGGCCTGGTGTGAAGGAGTCGAGGTCGTACCTCCCCTTCCGGAATTCACCGGCTTCGTAGGAGTTGGGATACAGCCTGGCGTACTTTTCGGGGTCTCCGAACGCCTTGCCCAGCCTTGTATCGTAGAATGGTATGAGGTATTTAGGGTCCTCAGCCGCGGCTGGGGGAGGTGTGGGTGGTGCACGGGCCCTTTCTTTTCCTTTCCTTGAAGGGGGGGGGCCGGCAGTTGGGGGGGGCTGGGGCATTCTTGGCGGGGGGGGGGCCCGAGCCAGGGGGGCAGGGATAGGGGCTGACACACGATGTGACAGGTCACGTATGGATGCCTGGAGATCGGCGATCCCCGGAGCGGGTGTTTGTTCTTGTGTGGGGGGGAGGTTGGCGAGTTGTGAGGAGATGTCATGGAGCTCCTCCCTGAGGTTCTCGTTTTCCTCGGAGATGGTTGCGACCGCCTGGGTTACCCCGCTCAGCTCATGTGAGACGGTCACAAGGCCCTGGACGAGTTGGGAGAGGAGAACGACCGTGATTGATTCGATGGGGAGGGTGCCGGCCTGCGCGTCTTGGCTAAGGTCCGGAAAGTCTTGGTTGCTGAGCCGGAGGGCGCTCCTAGCCTGAGCGAGTTGCCTCATCATGAACTCGATGGGGTGATCGATTGAGGGTGTTCCTGAGCGCGATGGGAGGGGAGAGTTGAGGGCTGAGAGCCTACCGAAGGCTGCGTTCCCTGGGGGAAGGTTATGGGGATTCGCCATAGCGACGAGTAGGTGAGGAAAAGTGGGAAAGGGGTTTGATCCGGACGCAAAGCGGGGTAAGGTTGAGATTGTATGTGAAATGTAGGGGGGGGGAAGAAGTTTGCGAGAAGCGTGGCTATCTCCTTGGGCGATCCCAAGTCCCTTATATAGGCATCTTCCCACAACCCTAACCCTGGTGACTTATCACCTCGCACTACCTAAATCTCTATGACTCATAGTGAGTCATAGCGCGAGACCCATCGATGACTTACATGAGTCATCGCGCAACATTCCGTTTTAACTAATCATAACTCATAAATCAAATCATGTGCTCGAGTGAGTCACATGCGTGAAACTCATGACTCTTAACGTGAGTCATGTGCGAAACTTATTACATCATAATCAAATGATAACTCACAAGTGCATTGTCATGTGAAAACTATGAGTCAAACGACGTCATAGTATAAAACATAAACAGGGGATGACTAATAACTGATTAGTCATGTGAAAACAAATTGGCTAAGTCAGAATTTGTGACAGGGGAGTTGCGATCCATCATAGCTAAACATAATTCCTTCCCAGAACATTGCTGCTGATCCTCTTGGAAATCTCCGGTCAAGATTTTGTGGTAAGTACTCTTCTCCTGCTCTTCTAAGCACTCCCTTCGCATGCGAAGAGCGGAGTGTACTGGCCTCAAAATGAGACTAATCAGTAAACAGAACCTTTTGAAAATTAAAGTTTCAGTACTTTAATGCCCACTCCAGCCGTGCTGCTTTAGCTCTTACGGTAAGAAAAGGCTTTTGGGTTGGCCGGCGTCTATGGATCCCATCTGCTGCCAGGATGTTGGATAGTGTATTGCTACAAATATTGAGTCCTGACTCAGTAATGAGTTCATGAAGGGGCTTGCGGCAGTGGGCGGCATCTCGAAGGGCAAGAGAGATAACACGCCGCTTTTCCTCCTGTGTTAAGGCCTGATTGTGGCCTTTGCGGGTAGTGAGAGTAGTACGTAGGTTCTCCTCAGAACAGGGATCTTGAATTTGAGTTTGGAGCCTCTGTAGAGTGGACAGCTGAATAATATCAGCACAGGTAGAGAGGGGGACGTTGGTGATTGCTGCGATTTGGCGTATGGAGAGTCGCACATTGCCCGGTAAATTGGCAAGTCCGACAATTTGACCTCTCTTGGCTAATGATGTGGTAGGTCCCCGCTGGTGCACCATGATATTTCCTGAACTTAAATATAGGATCGAATCCTGCTTCCTGCCTACTACAATAGCCACGGTAGCTACTCAGCAAAAGTCTTTATAAAACAAGGCATTCTAAAATCTCAGGAATAATAAACTTGAATGGGCAGACAGTTCTGTGAAATCCAAGTCTCCGATTAAGAGAGCTTGAGGATGGGGTTAGGAAAGCATATCTCTTTTAGTAGCCTTTCGGCCATTCAAAGCACCAAAAACTACTGCATAACCAGTCCTGTTCTTCTCGTTGCTGTATGAACTCGAATAGTCAGACCAGATAATAGGTAGTCCGAACTTTCCTTCTCTTCAAAAGGTGCAAAAAACATACTAAGAATCTGCTCCCTTGATATAAAAGAAAAGAAAACAACACCAGACCTTACTTGGAGATGCAGGTCCAAAGTTCTAACAGCCAGTCTGATTATTCGAGTTCTTATGGTATTTCGAGCCCGAACAGCAACGCAGCAAAGGTTTTGTTTATATCGAACAATAGAAGAGAAGGAAACAGACTTTGGGAATCCGAGTTTGAATGAAGGCACGACACTGTTGCTGAATAGGTTTCCTGAGCTGTCCTTGTTCTCACCCAATAGCTCATATTTATATACCCTCCAGGCCCGTTAATCTTCTCCCCTCAGTCTGCGCTCATTTTTATTTCTTTTATTCTATAAACCTCATCATTACTCTCTGGCCCACCAAGACCTGCACCTCAATCGCCTAGTAGCATTATTGCTATTGGAATTATCGTCACTATTTCCCTCCATTTCCTTTTTAAGAACCATATGACGTTTACAATCTAATTTTGTATCATTTCCACTAGTTCCGGAACACTGGCTATAGTTACCAGATTCCGAATACGCGATGAGAACATAGGTAGTGATTAAAATTATAAGCACAACTATAATGACTATTAATACTAGGGCCGGTATATTTGTGTCCCTCCTTCTCTCTGAAACTATGAGAACTGGTAATAGGATCTTTTGGTTTTGACTGGAATCGGTTTGAGTTGTGATGGATGATTGAGTGTGGGGAGAATTGCAGTTGCGCCCGCCGTGTCAGGACTTATTCTCGCCGAGGGTAAGCTTTCACCAATTTCGTCAGGTGACCGTATCATGGATGACATGAACTTAACCCTTTGTTCGCTGGCTAGAGATCAAACTCAATTTACACCGCAGCCTATTGTACTACACCGGATTAATTCCAACCCCACCGACAGTAGGCCATATAACAGAAAACTACCATTCATCCGATTTTCTCCCCCCCCCTCCCCCCCGATTCACTAGCAGACGGAACAGTACAGTTACGTGGGCTCTTTGGTCCCTATATTTTCAATCCAGATCGGTGTATCCCCAGTACGGGGGTTGGAAGAGCCAGTATTAGGCTTCCTTGGCGCTTATAGTGATTAGGAAAGGGCTCTGGATTGTTGAGTAGTCTTTCGTTAGGTGACCCCCGGATGATCTTGTGATCTTTCCCGCCGATCTCGGGATGTGCTATTAGAGTGGTGAGCATTCGACAGCATTAGCCTGGCTTCAATTGGGGGAGAATACCTTTGTTTGAATACACGTTAAGGTGTATCCAGATTATTTTTTTCAGCTGGTATGTTTCATGCCATCAAGTTGATCGTGAGACGAGTGCGACTAATGAGTGGCACGAAGAACCTGTCAGCTAGACCCACTCTCCGCACACGTCTGTAGCGGAGGGAGCTAGAAAGTATCGGACAAGGGCAATACCGGATCGTAGTATTCGTTAAGCCATATTATTCATAATAACCAATCCCCGGTGGTAGGTTCGGTTTTATGTAGTTCACAATCGCCTCAAGAGTGCTTGCGCTATTGTCTACCGGTTTTCCTCTATTAATAAAAACACTCTATATGTAGTTTATCTATCGCTTGGGGAAAGGGGAGGGGGGGAGAAATGGAAGAAAGGAGTATCCATAGTACTAGGGAAAAAAAAAGTGGCACAGGCAAGAATTTACACCTAGAGGAAAAGTATGTACGAAAGGATGAAAACTAGAAGCTATAAACCAAACCTCCTCGTGGTAATAGAGTTACTGGACGCTAAGTTACCAACGAGACTATTGTACATTGTAAACAGAAATTCATAAATCCCCATTGGACTAAGTGACCGTGGGGGTGCCAGGCGGTGAGTAATGTATATATGTGCATTCCCATCTCATGAGATTTCCTCTGCATTCAAAGGAAGATGTCTATGGGTGGATTTCATGAGGTGGTGTGTCCTAGGCCTCAGGTCGCTCTGGGGGTTACCGCTTCGTGAGGCTTTAGCAGTTCTATCACCTTTTTATGGCCACGCTCAGTTGCATACATGAGCGGCGTTGTGCCGCCATCATGTGGCTTGTTGGAGTTGACCTCTTGTCGCCCAAGTAGTATTTTCACTACTCTCTCATATCCATTCTCGGCTGCAAACGAGAGCGGTGTTTGGCCCCAGGATGTTGGTTTGTCGGGGTTGACCTCTTCCCGGTCAAGTAGTATTTTCACCATTCCCTCATATCCATGCTCAGCAGCATACGAGAGCGGCGTTTGGCCCCAGGAATTTGGCTTGTCGGGGTTGACTTCCTCCCGCTCGAGTAATATTTTCACCACACCATTATGTCCTTCCTCTGCAGCAAGTGAGAGCGGTGTTTGGCCCCAGGAAGCTGGCACATCAGGGTTGACCTCTTCCCGGTCGAGTAGTATTTTCACCACTCCCTCATATCCGTTTGAAGCAGCATACGAGAGTGGCGTTCGGCCCCACCTATCTGGTTTGCCGGGGTTGACTTCATCCCGCTCGAGCAGTATTTTCGCCACTCCCTCACATCCATTGGTAGCAGCATACGAGAGCGGCGTTCGGCCCCGCCTATCTGGCTCGTCGGGGTTGACGTCTTCCCCCTCGAGCAGTATTTTCATCACTCCCTGGTGTCCATTCTGGGCGGCATACGAGAGCGGTGTTTGGCCGTCATCGTCTGGTTTGTTGGGGTTGACCGCTTCCAGTCCGAGAAGTATTTTCACCACTTCCTCATGTCCGTTCCCAGCGGCATGCAAGAGCGGTGTTTTACTGTAAACATCTGGCTTATCGGGGTTGATCGCTTCCTGCCCGAGCAGTATTTCTACTACTTCTTCGTGTCCATTACGAGCAGCCCAAGAAAGCGGGCTGTGCCCCCCGAAATCTCCTCCATTGGCATCACAACATTCCATCTCCATCAAAGCAGCTACAACCTCGGAAATTCCGAAGAATGACGCGTGGTGTAGTCCGCTAAAGTGGAAATTGGTACCGGAATTCCCTAGTCGTGGTCCCTCTACTTGTCTTAAAAGCAATTGGGTGGATATGTGGCCTTCATCTCCCTGTAGTAGCTCTAGGGAAAGTGACCTTGCGCGGTCCGATAATTGCCGTTTCGCGTGGACTCCCCAGTATGAAGAGCAATATTCTAGGAAGGGAGTGTGGGAGAGGTCGGAGTGCCAACCGGATGGAATGGCCTTGACTTGTTCGGAATTTAGATAGGTTAAGCAGATCTCTGCTATTGACGAGTGAGGTGTGGTGAAAATATTGGGATGGGCGGAAAGATACTCTTGCAAAGTAAAGTGGACTAGTCGCACAGTTGATGCCTCCTTATTCACGGTAATCAGTCCCTGACAGCAGCTCACCAATGTTGACATCGAAGGGACGTTGCGGCTATTGAAACCGGTAGAGCCTAGCTCGACTGCTAGGGCGTGGCAGAGCTCAATCGCCCTCAACGGCCGCTCGGAATGGCTGATCCACATCAAAGCTTCCATACCCAATCTCGACTTGCCGCCACCCTGAGCCTTTATCCGTTCAATTGTCGCACCGTAGGCATCTCCCAACCCCAATCCATTTGTCATCCTGCTGAGCCTTTCTTGTCTCCGATATATTGTTGATTCTTCCAAGATTGCGTCGATGTTCAAGGAAACGAGTAGAAACCTGAATATAGCTATTAGCGGATGATGGAATTCCCAGGATTAGTGCCTTACGCACATTTCCGACATATTCTCGGGAATCATCTCTAGAATGTCAGCCTCCAGACTCTCATCCATGGCATCTGGCGTTTCGTCCTCGCCCAGTCTAGCGCGAAGGTATGTAGTGATATCGTCATTGCTAGGACTCACAGAGAGACTTATCGCTCGTCCAGCGAGCCGCTTCTCGATCTCGGGCCTAATATGGGGCCTTCCGGTCATTAATATTCGAGTTCCAGGTGATTTCTCAAGAATTTGTTTCAGCGAATCAAGCACTTTGAACCGTTGCGCACCCACAGATTCGTCAAGGGCATCAATGCAGATAAACGTGCGCTGTGAGGATGTGATGGCCTGTAGCATCTTCACAATATCGATGAGTTGCGGTCCAGATCCACCAATGGCCTTTTTCTGCTCTTGGAAGGCGCGCGATATTTCCTCCGGAACCCTTTCCATTCCGCTGACAATCTGTTTTAGCAGAGAACCCAGCATACTGGTCGCGGATTGCTCCTTTCGGGCTGCGAAATCAAAGTAAAAACACGTGATGGCGACCTTTTGTCCTCTCGCATGATCGCATAGCTTGTCTACTACTAGCGAACTGGTATCGCGGCTTATTAGCATAGGCTCACCTCCTCCCTCTCTGGAAAATGGTCTTTGTTACTTGATAAATGTTTTACCGACCCCCGGGTCTCCGTAGCAAAATAGAACGGCGGTATCACCTCTAGCCTCACCGTTCTCACTTTGGCTGCACCATCTCCTGAATTCCTTGGTTTGCATGAGCCATTCCCCGACATTGTCGACACGGCGCTCACGGACATCTCGATGCCTTAAGCTTGGTTCAAGGGGTGATAGCCAGGCTAGGAGTTGAGACCGGCCATCGGTAAAAGTATAGTTGTTCCACACATTAAAAGAGTTCGCATTATTGGAGAAGTTGTTATTATGGTTGATGGTATGTTGAGACATTTTTTACCCTTTATTGTTCGCTTTGTTGTTGAAAAGGAGGAGTTACTGAGTGTGGTCGTTGATATTCCTGGGGGGAAGAAAGGGGGGTCTGGCTGAAGAAAGGCTGGGGTCTCCTAGTGTTACACCAGACAGCCACCGATGGTGCACATTCCAAGTACGGTAAGACACAGGGAAAGTGTGAAACTACAGCTATTCTGATGTCTATTGTGTCGGTGCTGTAGTATGAGAAGTCCTACCTACGGATTTCCAAGTCCTAGAATATGACACTACTGTACGTACAATCCTACTAGTTATCCACAAAAACACCTCGGAGGGGGGGGGAGTAGAATAAGCCTGAGCCTACCGGTAGTTACTGTAGCGAAGGTAGCCGACACTGAACAACTATTTTTTGGTGGAAACCGAAGACATTAGGAGTGGTGGTAACGGGTTTCAAGTTTGGGTATGTTAATTTTCCCACTCGGTGTCGCGGGAGACCTCTCGCGGCGTCGCTGCTACAGTTGTGAGTGAAGACCACAGGCCCGCGGCTCCTCTCGTCAAAAGCCATGTACCCCAAGCGAATTACTGTACAGGCGACTTATGGGGGGAACTATGGTGCTTTATTTGGTTAAGAGAACCCGATTGTTCCTTGTAGGGGGTACTAGTATACGGACGATTCTGCAAAGATGCCCACCCAATATTCCACTTCTGGGCACGAATCTGCGCCCATTGTCCTTTAGTCCTTCCAGGGTTAATTAGACTGGCCGAAAGGGTTTTGTATCTTTGGTCGCCTGGCCCGTCATAATAAATCATTTGGGGTAGGGAAAAAGCCGCTGGACTAACATGGCAGCTAGCGGACCTGGCCTCTCGAAAGATTGGAGAGCTCTTTCCTGGGATGGGGGGATGATCTATAAAGGCACTTTGGGATCATGTTTTCCGACCGCTATTGACACCGCCGAACACAGTGCATACAGCTCGAGAGCACTACGGCTCAATAAACCACTGCATTGGTAAATTAATCATCCGCCACATCTCTTTACCCTCGGAGGCAAGGAAGATCAGCCTAAAGTAGAAGCCTCACCTGTGCTGTAAGTTACTCGAGAATGATACTCGAGTACTGCACAGTCACTAGACATTGTTAGAAGTGGATCGACGGCGGCAACGAAACGAAACGGGGACTGCAAAACGTCAAGAGTACTCACGAAAGCGGTCGCACACTCAGGAGCGGGGAGGTTCATCTCATTCGACCGCAACTATCACAGCCACTAACTAAGTTAACGGCAAAAACAAAAGTATATATCAACCACAAGGACCTCCATGGGCAATCTCGCATGCCATGCTATTCTGTGTAAGTCTTCCCTTCTCCGTGCTTACTCCCGAGCTAACAAAGGAAAACAGACTCCCACTGCCCATAGCCTCCAGGCATATGGCATTCAAGTGTCCGGCTCTTTCGCGCTTTCCTCATGGCGTTCCAGCTTTCCTTGCGGCGGACGCGTAGCTCCAAAACTCTCCCGCATTCCTGCATTCGAAACGCTTTCCCGAAAATGCCTAACTACATGACCGAAGCTGAAGAGTATTCCTAAGCTAGGCAAACAATCACACTACTATCCGAACAACAAAGTAGCTGAAGGCGGATGATACTGTAAAAACTCGGATAATTGAACCATGTGCTATCAAGTTCAGAATTTCCTTCTCTGGAACGGGGGCAAAAAAACACTGCAAAAACACAGTCCCTTTCCCCCTTCCTAGTCAGGGAAGGGAACAAAAATTTCTTGACCTTACCAAGAGAGGAAAGTCCAACAACATAGCACACGGTTCAATTATTCAAGTTTCTACGGGAGTATTGCGAAACATGAAATATTATTTTAGTAGTAAAGGAACTAGAAAATATTGGGTACTGAACCGATGATTTCCGTCCGGGAAGAACTTTCCTCCTGAGAAGCAAGATAGACAAAGGAAAACAAAAAAACCGCAGAGGAGAAAAGGGAAATGATATCACGGCACGGAAACAAAACAATACCGAAAGTGGGCAATCGCCGCTCACACAGAAGGTAAAGTTAAAGAAATCGTTGATGATGATCAAAGAACCCGGAAGATAAAAGTCGATACCTATCGATCAAACACACGAGCAAAGTAGTCTATGCACATGTCGTTGTCCACGATCCTTCTCACCCCTTAGTCATCCATCAACACACCGCTCAGTTCCCTAACTAGCTAGCTATGTAACCCGCCCGCACATAGAGAGAAAATAAAAAAAGCTAAAAGATACAAGAAACAATCTAGTTTAACCTTGGCCGATACTAAGCGCCATAGTACTCAGTGTCAGGGGTGTCGCGTACGATTCTCCCTTAGCCTTGGCTGAGCTCTCACGGCGAGAATACCCCGCGAGATTGAGCCACCCGATCGGTGCATAGGTGTGGTATAAGGTAATGGAATAAACGGGATGAGATGGGATGAGCCGCATGGATTTATCATAACGTTTTTCTCTCCTAGCGTAGACCCTAACTAACCCTTAGACAAAGCAGTCAGCCAATCCAGTCGTCCCGTCTGTTCAAGACGGGGTGAGGACGACAAAGGATGTGACGGTCTCGTCCTAGACACGGTGGACGGCCGTCGGCGGCCGTCGACTACTCGAGTACAGACGCGCAAAATTGGTCAATGAGACAAATACTAGTACTCAAATAAGTTAAGGTTAAAAATGAAAATAAAAATGGAAAAAGAGATAAAGAGAGAAATAAAGAAGAGGTGGTGCCCTAGCCTGCCACGGGTCACAGTCAGACTGCTGTCGACGGGCCGTCGGACGATGCTAGTCCTCGTCTTGTGTCATCCGCATGAGGGAGACGACTGCAAGCAGTGTGTACTTGTCCCAGGTAATAAGTACCCAAAAACAGGGATTAAAGAAATATATGGCAAAACATCCGTGCTGGTTTGTGCACCCATACAAATGATCCCCCTCCAGTTTGGGGCACTTATAGCTCGTAACAAGTACCTCAGCGAACCACATTGCTGTTGCTCCTCCTTCCTCTGCCTCTGGAGAAACTGGAAACGGGCTCCTGCATTCTTCTTTGCTTCACCCTCTCGCCTTTCTGCAATTATACCCCCCCTCCATTTCCTGGTAGGATCTCAAAATGACACCGGACGAACTTTCACAAATACTTCTGAGGGATGAATATCATATTTTAGATATTTCACCTGAAGACTTCTCTCAGCTAGAGTCGCACATTAGAAAAAGAGCGTATGTATTCAAAAGATTTTACAGCAGCACTGGCAGAAGATAACAACTTGTTATAGATATACTTACCGTCCCGCAATTGGCCAATTAAAGATCAAAATGCCAACGCAAATCCACGGAACGGTATCGATGTGGGCTGCTAAATTGATTGCTGAAGGCGGGGCAGTGGGTGCATGGGACCCTGAAGATCTCCAATTTGTTTCTAAGGGCCGGCTGCAGGGCTTCACAGCACACTATGAAGGAATGTAAGTTGTGCTCAAATAATGACTTCTGTAAACATTTCTTTAACACTCCGCCAGAATCAAAGTCCCAGACTGTGCAATTGTACCCGGAGATCGATTTTGGCCAACTATTGTGTTTGAGATTGGGTATGCGGAACCATATGATGACCTGAAAGATGATGTTAAGCTATTGCTGGAGGGGAGTGGAGAGATGATTAGCAAGGCCATTATCATCAAGATTGAACCACTCCGGGAGGGGGAGACAGAGGTGCAAAGAGGGTTTGTAGAAATGTGGCACTTGAGTGAGGGCAGAGCGAAGAAGGATGGTAGTAGGGAGGTGATTTTTTACAACTATTCGATATCAGGTTTTACCTTTACTAATTGCCAGATTTAGAACCTATTCCCTCCGCCGGGGGATCACGCATCTCAGAAACTCGAGATGACCCTTCATGATATTCTCCGGAGTGAGTTCGCTAACCTGGGGAACAAGGGCCAGGAGCAAAATCAGATCATCGCCCTGCCCTTTGATCCTCTCCGGAGCTGGATTGAGAAAGCCACTCGGCGTCACTTATTTCAGAAGGGTGTTTTGGAGGATGACAATTACCTGGCTTAATGACTTTGTGGTAGGCTCGTTCAATATGGATTATTCAAGTCATAAGATATATCTCTAATCGTTCTAAGGAACAGGTTGTTAGTGAAGATTGGAGGTTCTTGGAGAAATCTGGTGTTCCTACAGTGACGTTTATTTGATTTATTTCCTTTATTAGTTTTTTATTTTGTGGGTTGTCGTGCTTTTATTTTTCCTAGGAGAATTCAACTATCCGTTTGTTTGTATTTACGGAAGGAAGCTAGGGCTGCACTTAACTCGGGTGTTAGCTATAAGCAGAATGGTTACTGGGAAGAATTACAGGAGTGGGGGGGGAGGTGACGAAATTGCAATGTGCAGCACTAAGGTATTTGGGGTGGGAGAAAATATACGTGGAATTTCTTGTTTGCATCATGGCCACACTGTCAGCCACGTGAATGGACATGGCGGAAACTACACGGGAGCACAGGAAACATCGTGAATGTTTGGTACCGGCATTTCTTTAGCTTAGTTCCATAGCACAAGGGTGGTTTAAGAAGGGGAAAACGGAGTGAGAGAACGCAACCATCGACAACCCCCTTCCTATCTAATTTTCATCATTGTTTCTCATTGATTCTTATCGTGCCTTACCTTGGCCGTGAAATCGTGATAAGAGAAGAAGATTTACTTTGCTTTGGAAGTTCCTATTTCCCACCCAAAAGAACGCCTGCAGTGACGGGGAGCTACGACAATACTGAGCTGCGCTGATTTTGTGGTATTCTGAGCACTGTACCTCGCAGTGAGCAAGGCATTTTCTATCACAATTACCAAAGTGAGTTGGTGCCAGCTCAGGGGATCCCTTACCTTGTGGCCGAAATTCATGGCTGCGTAGCGTGCTGCGAAGTGCGGTCCATTCAGGGCTGAGAGGGTATTTTTCCGGTGCCCATCACAACCAATTTTGGTTATCTCCTAGCTAGCCTCGTTCTGGATGTTGAACGTTAGCCTATTTGAGTATTTGGGAGAAAATCTACGCGGCCACTCTTGTTCCGTCATCCCTTCGTTCGTTTTCAGACCCACACGCCTAGTACGGGCACAGCTGGTAGTGGAAGCGATCGGTGGTAAAGTAACTAAAGAGAGCAAAGTTAGGGATAATTGTGACAACTATGATGTAAGAGGCATATGATGAACATGAAGGGTGGTGCCAGTACCCCCTTCACTGCTGCTATAGCTTAGTTGGGTAATCGTGATATGAAAAACTTGGTGCTTCAGAGGTGGTGTAGTGCTCAGAACAGTGCTACGTGAGTACTGCTCAGTATTGTCATGATGGAAACCAGGTTTTCTGCGTAGATTTGCTCCCGACTATGGTGTGAGTACGAGTACTTAGCCCGACCTTGACCCACCTCAGTGTGCTGTCTATCGTTACCTTTCGGAGACACAACCATACTTTAGCTTCGCCCTAAACGCGAACTAAAATTGGTGTGCCTGGGCCTGAAAAACGGGAACGAACGAAGGGATGGTAATGCTGAACAGTACTCGAGTACTAAGGGTATTCAAAGTTGATGAACGGAAAATTTTGTTCAAAACTTAGAGGTTGAAAGGTGCATAAGTGCGAGCACTATTTGCTTAATAAAGTTAGTTTGACAAAAAGATTTTCAACAGAAATATCTGTAGGTGCTCGTGGTGGAGAGCTCGGTAGACAACATAACTATGTTGTCATAACTGTTATCATACCAATACGATGCAACCCAAACCTTATTGAAACCCTTTCACACTGAAAAGCACGTTGTCAACGCTATGGAAGAATACCACTCCTACCGTATTATTTATACATCTTCCCCTTTTCCCCCCAACTCCTCCTTTTGCGTTCACTGCAACAGTCCCAGGTTACTCAAAGTCTCAACTCCCAAAAATTTACATTCAGGCCTCCTATTGGCCATCTAGCTCTCGCAGTACATGTAGGCCAAGAACCTTTTTTCCGTTCCCCCCTTCAACCGTCATTTTCCGTTCCTAACTTTGAATACCCTTACTCATTATGTGGTATTCTGAGCACTAACTTTACACCACTTCTGAAACAATTTTTTCCTATCACGATTACCCAAATAAGCTAGTAGTAGTATCTAGCGCTGGCCATGATTACGAGGTAAGGGATTTCTCCTTTCTGCTCGTCCCCCCTACGAGTACAAGTAGTGACGTTCCGGATATGCTCAAGGGAAAATGCGGTACAACACACCCTTCAGAAAATCCTCTTTGCTTATCCATCATTATCATCACGGATTTCACAAATACCTATTGAACATCCGCTATTGAACAAAAATGGCCTGATACTTGGCGTTGGTTATAGCGGGGTGCGACTGTACTGTACTCGAGTACTCGAGTACTCCCTTGCGCCTTCATGCGAGCCCGGTCCATTTCACAAACCTCACGACACGACGAGCATGTTGTCTATACCTTTCTGGTCATATCTATCCGATTGGTTGCAACGCTAAAAGTGTGAGAAAACCGGAAGGGATGAAGGGATGCCGGCAGTTCAAAACTGGCGCGAAACTAGTGCCTACTACTACCGTACTTGAGTGGTATCCCGAAGAAACAGATTGCGTAAATATGTTGCAAGGAAGCTCAATCTCATCAAACTCATGACGCCACATGGGAAGAGCCTTTCCAAATTGACTAAAATACAGTAGTATCAAAGCTCACCGGCCATTATTCCGCCAGTTTTACTATTCCCATCCCACAGGCATGGCTTAACACTCCCACTATTCCTATCTACTGTACGCGCACACTTGGTTTGTTTTACCACACTTTATCCTTTTCACCTACCATTCGCTGTCCAAGTCCTTCTATAAGTACCCTTCCATCCCTCTACCTCAAGTTGCCCCCATGTAACCTGCACTTCTAGCCTGCCGTGGGCGCACCATTTTGTCTCTCCTCCTTTCCAAATCCAAACCGACAACGTCTTCTGTTCTCTGCATTGTTGTTAAACTATTGCTCTTTGCATTCATTGACTCAACCTTCCCATTCAACCGTCACTTTGCCCTCTGGTTTCCTATCGTTGGTAACAAGGAAGTTGGAACCACTATCGTTGTGGTATTTCTTCCTGAGGTGACTTAGTGTCTTGTTGATTTGGGCAAGTTTGTTTCTTTTGTAAAGGTGCTTTTTTTTTGTTTCAATCCACTGCGCGAAGACCAAGGTAAGTCTATACACACTCCCAATGGATAGTCATTTCTAACATGTAGCTAGAATTGCTGATTGTGTGAGTGAGAAGAAATATCACACATAGCTAACGATTTTATTTGCCATACGGGTTATCTGTGATGGTTTAACCAATACAAGCCTCAAAGTCAGCATTCGTGCCAAGGCTAGGTTAGTCTGCAGGTTATCCTTTTTTGCAAACAGTGCAGCTTACAGTTGTAATAGGATGAAGAAACCTGTTGGCCGGAAAGCCGACGGACCCTGTGGGGTCAGCCCGGTCGTATTGTTCGGCAGCCCTATACGACGGATAACCTGCGTGCTCCTGGAGAGCCTCCTTAATCCATTTAGTTAGACACTACGCGTTTGGATGCTATGGTCGAACGACGCAGGTTTCCAAGGCTACCCAAGAAGATGGCAGGCAAGGGAACCCGTCGCACTGTCTTGCGGAATGACACAGAGTTGGAGAACTGGCTGAATTTCCGCTTCCACCTGACAAAGAGTGAGAGAGGTGCTTGTAAGGAAGCGAGCAAGAATCCTTTCGCGTTACTCAGGGCTCTGAAGGTGAATAATCTTTTTTCCTTTCTCTTGCTCGTCTACCCAAGTACATGATGATCCCTGATCATCCATCTTTGTCTAGGCAGTCCGATTGGTGGTTGTGAGAGGAGAGGTTACTAATGTGGTGTGCTTGCCTTTAGGTAGTATAGTGGAAGTCTTTTTCAATATCGATATCGACACCTATACACCTCAGACGAAACTCGATGAACTCCAAAATCTCACTCTCTCCGAAGTTGAAACCACTAGCGAGAACTATCTCTCGATCCAAGTACCTCCAGGTGGCTTTTATCTAGCTCTTGACTGTCATCTTAAGCGCCTTTTCGTTTTATTCTCGAACCCATATTCCCTCCTTTACCGTCCCGAGGTTGGAAAAAGAGTTCAAACGCAATTCCGGGAAAACATAGCTGACTACGCAAGCACCAATCCCCCTTCTGTTCCGAATAGCAGACAGCACAAAGAGTATGAGCAATGGCTGCTTGAAAACCTTGATCTCGGCTTCCGTCCGGAATCGCGCTGCGGGGCAGTGTTCGCAACGGAGCAGTCCGTCGGTCCTGGGCCAGGACGAGGACGGACGACATTTCGTCTTCCCGTCCCGTCTTTTCATGAACTTGCCCGACAAGTTAGAATAAAGGACCAGGATGGACATCCTTGTTGTCCCGTCCAGTTATTTTCTGAACTTGCTCGACAAGTAAGAACCAAGGACCAGGATGGACGACATTGTGTTGTCTCCCACCGTCCCCTGTCGTCTCTATCGTCCTCCGTCGTCCTCTATCGTCCCCCGCCGTCTTCCGCTGTTTTCCGATGTTTTCCGCTGTTTTCCGCCGTCCCCCACCGTCCCCTGTCGTCCCCGGCGGTCATATGCAGTTACCTGCCGTTCCCCCGCAGAAGTTGTCTCAGGTCGTGGGGCTCGTCGTCCTTGCTAATGACGGCCGTCCTGGGAATTCAAGGACGAGGACGGACTGCATTTTGCCGTCCCATCTCGTCCGGGGGGTCTTGGCAGTCCCCCCGCCGGGCCCTACGGGGGCCCCGGACGGCTGAGAACACTGGCTGGAAACGGGCGTGAGGACATTGTCCGGATGCTCTTGGATCGGGAAGATGTCTCTCCCAGCACTGCTGATGAAGGCGGTCGAACACCCCTCTTGTGGGCAGCTGGAAATGGACATGAGGACGTCGTAAAGATGCTTTTAGAGCTGGAGGATGTTACTCCTAACGCTGCCGATAAAAACGGTCGGACACCTCTCTCATGGGCAGCGGGGAAGAGGTACGAAGGCATTGTGGCCATGCTTTTGGAACGGGAGGATATCGGTCCCAATATTCCGGATAAATATGGTCAAACAGCTCTCTCGTGGGCTGCCGAACGCCAATACACTCGAATAGTTGACCTTCTCCTGTAAAGGCGTTGCTTTAATTAGGATGTCGTGATGATAGACCCCACTAGCTAAAGAGTATTTATACAGACTTCCGGGAAGCAACTCGCGGGAACTCTAAAGCGGCGATTAGAAAATCAAGGTCCGGTTCCTGAGTCCGCAGGTAGAAATTTCTCAATAGGCCATTTTCTAGACGAATCTTCCGAGTCACATCAGCACCCTTTCAAAAAGACTCGGAGATCTTGACATTCATGACAAATGCTCAATATCCGACGAACCCTCTCACTTCCCGCATTACACTGTCGCATTGCTGAAATTTGTTCCCAATCCATCTCTTCTAAGTTAGTTCTCTTTGTCTTTGTTGTGTGATTCACTCTACCGCGTCCTTGCTATCTACCCACCATTCACAGTGTCTCCTATTTTCTCCCCACTCACTCCAAGAATTGTGTAGTATTGCGCTTGCATAATGTCTGCTTTTTTTCTGCACCTGTTTCTTCCCTATCATTCTTTCTTGTCATCTTCCTAGAACACATTCTGCCTTCCCTACTCCACCCTATCCAATACCAGGATGAGCTCGGTACAGGTAAAGTAGGTGGCCCTTTCACGCTATAGCAATTTCGCTTTATCGAGTATCCATTTAGTGTTTGTTCTTGTCTTTGTTACCTTACTTCTTTTAAGCACTTTTCTTATATTCTTCGCATCTTGGGAGGAAAAACTGGCAAAGCACTTTGCGGAGTATGTCTGTTTTTTGACTGTTTTTTGACTGTTTTTTCTTTTTCTTTCAATACCTCCCAATTCTGATTGGAGCCGACATTTGTGGGCTTTGCAGACTCTAGTATGCTTTCTACTGTGTTATAATTCTCTAGAGAAACCTATATCTCACCCGGTTAAGGGTATTCCTGACTTAAGCTCTCGGGGCTAGCCAACATGAATCACGACTTGTATCTAATCAAGTCAAATTGGATTTATGGTGCCGACAGTGTACGAGGCATAACGTCCAAATTCAACCTGATGCACTATATAGTGCGGTATACAGCGCAGGCTCCTCGAGACCAGGGCGAAGTTGGAAACAGTTTGCTCCTTCTGTACCTAGTCTGAAATGATTGGGCTGATAACACTTAGCTCTTGCGATTGGAGGTTAGGCAGGAAGTCTCCTTTCGCATTTTTAATCGGGTCATAGATGTTTGTTGCTTCCATTTTTGTTCTCCCTTTTGTTCCTTTTATTCCTACCCCGCCCGCCCGTTCCCCCTTGTTCTCATCTTGGCACCCCAGTAGAGCGGCTGGTGATGGCCGGGGCGGGTCTCGGTTACGAGAAAAAGAAAGAAAAATCACTTGTTGACTTACCAGATTCCCACATGCTTTATTTCTATGGGGCATCGGTGCGTGATAGGCGGGTGTTCCAATCAAGGGGGATAAATCGTGATATAATTATCAGAGTTGGCAGGATAGCCGATCACCAAGCAGGGATAATTGCGTTAGCGATTTCATCTGTTCTGTAGCTGAAAGACTCAAGAAAGAGCCTATGGTTACATCTTTTCATCACTAATATTACGAAAGTACGCAGGCAAATAGGGTAATACAATGTGCGAGATGGACAGGTGTAGGAAGCGATACAATGGTTGAGATGGTTTTATTATTCTTTCATCGACTCATGTTTGGCCGGTTACTTTCGGGAGAGAGAGGGAATGAAGTTTCCAATTATACTTACTAAACTCGCGGCGGGGGCAATTTCGGTTGGTGTGTAATGTCGGGAAGAGACATACACAGTGGGTGGAGGAACAAGAATTAACATTTGACGTCACTCTGGGTATTAGAGTCTGTACCGAGTACTGAAGTATACTTCCCCTGCGTATCTGCCTTCCCGACATAACCCCCGAACCGACATAGCCCCCGCCGCGAGTTTATCTTCTCCTCGGCTGTGTGTGTGGGAAGTTATCAAGTATCTTACCATCATGATAATAGCGGTGACGGGAATTAATGTGGATTTTGGTCCGCTTTCATCCTTCTCCATGTTCCTCGTAAGCTTGGTGTAGGTGCCAATGACTGTGGCGAAGTCTTTCGGTTGGTGTCGGGCACATTCGTTTTGGCCCTAGTGTTGTGCGCTACTCCAGATGGTCGAGCGCAACTTACGGTAGGTAGGAGAAGCAAGAAAACTCTGGGCGGCACGTAATTTCCTTGTTTGATCAGCGCTGTCATGAAGGCATTGGGAATGGGAGAGGGCCATCGCTGTTGTTTTACTCGTCCGCAGTAGCGTGGGGACTCAAATCGAAGAAATATGCACAGTACCAGGAGATGGTAGTCGCCCTTCCGGTAGGCTCCCGCACATAGTTCTTTGATTTTATTCTAACTAAACCACCTCGCAGAGCAGAGGACGGGAACCCTAATGTTCCCACCTATCTTTCTTCAATTCAAGTTCTGACCGTACCCAAATGCAGCACTGGACTGTACAGTACTGCTGCATGCATTGGTTATGCTGAGATCAATAGAGGGTTTGGGTTGTGGGAATAGTAATGAGACTTGATTTCTTTATAAAGAATGTTTCAGGTGGAGTGGCTGTGGATAAGGGGAGGAATTCTCGGAGCCAATGGTAGGTAAATTAGGATAGATTGGGGGAGTGCTTAGTGAAAGGAATGGAATTTTCTTCATATAGTGTAAATCTGGCCTTTTTAGAAAAAGAAAGAAAGAGAGCTGCTTTGCGGGGTGGGGGGGATCGGGCAATTGCACACTACTAGATACAGGTACAACCTCGTTCCGAAAGTTTTCGTACCCAGGCTGGTACTGTGCATCAAGGGCTATAATACATGTGGTATAAAAGTTTGTCACGGTACCAACCGGGGCGCGAGAACTTTTGGAACGAGGCCGTACTGTATTCCGCCGAAGTCGCTAAGTTACATCAATGATCAAAATACCAAAACTTACGAGTATGATACCAGACTTAGCATTAGGACTTTCCTAAGTCCACGGGACAATTCCCAGGGAAACTAAGCTCCCACCAATCAAAAAGAATCCCGGAAAAAATAAAAATTGGCCCATCCTGAGCGGCTAAGCCTCTGTGGATAGGGATTTGGACTAGTGGGAGCCCGAACTAGTTTATCACGTGCAGTACCCCATTAACTGGCGAGGACCGCCTGGCACTAGGAGGTTGTTTTAAAGGACAGCTAAGCATGATTGGTGTTAGCGTGATGGAAAATTGATTTCATAGCAATGGCGTAAGCGATTGTAGGGTTTAAAATGAACATCATCCCATATCTTGCAAGTATTAGCATAAGTCTTCAGAGAACTGGATAGGCTCAACACAAAGTATAGGTGGGTTGATAAGTATTCCAAGAAGGATTAAAGCTAATAAAGAGTTAGAGTTATGAAAATACGGAAGATGTCTACGGCAGGTAACCTGACCGGAACAGTTGCACCATCCAGCCATCGACCGGGCACCACCTCTGCACCAATCATGCAAAAGCCACGAAAGGTCCACCGGCCCAGAAAAGAGATCCACGGTTCATATACAAGGGAGTTTAAGCTAGAAGTACTATCCTATTGGTTACATCACAAAATAGCTATAGGGGCAACCACCTTTAGGGCACCAACCCAGGAGGAAGTTTCCGTTCACTTCATGGTTCCTGAATGAACAATTCGGAACTGGATGTCCGAATCTGCGATGGAGAGTATTGTAAATGAAAAGAAACACCAAAGAGGTGGCCGGAAAGGGGAGGGAAAAATGAGAGCTGGTCATTGGCCGGAGATGGAGCAGCTGCTTTATTCCGAATACCAGAAGCGAAGAGATGAGAGGAAGGCTGTAAGAAGAGCATGGCTGAAGAAGGTAACAATGAAGTCTTTTCTTGCAGCATACCCGGACCAGGATGTGAGCAGCTTTGTATTCAGTAACGGGTGGTTTACAGGGTTCTTGGCTCGTCACAACATCTCTATCCGGATGGCCACCAATAAATCACAGAAAATCCCCTCCGACTATATTGATATCTGCGTCAAATCGGCACAATTTAATCGCCGGGATTCCCAGATTCGACCTTGATTAGATTCGCTCCGTGTGGTTGGCCGATATTTGTTGTCCTCTATTTGCAACATGGACGAAATACCACTCCCCTTTGAGTTTCTGGAAGGCCAAACATACACTGATAAGGGCAGTACAACAGTCCAGGTAAAATCTTCTCGCAGTGGCTGGGACAAAAGACAAGCGACTATCTTTTTTTGTGTTTTTGCTGATGGAGCAATGCGCGTACAACCTTTCATAATTTTTAAAGGATCAGACAACCTTAACGTAATTTACCGTAAAACCAATCATCACAAGGATTCCAGTCGCCATTATGGCGCAATAAATGTCTTACTTTCAAGGTCTGAGGACTCGCTCAGAGATCTCGTGAGGCCTATCTACAGTGCCACTACCCTCCCAGATAGTATCACATAGCTCTCCAGGATTCTGAGAGTCATCATCATTATCGCTTGCCACCGAATCTGGTTTTTCCACACCATCCTCACCCCCAACATCCTCCTCCCAGTTATCTCCATCTTTCCCATCACTTGTGATTGTATGTACTGCCACTACTTTGGCTATACGCACAGTTTGTTTTCTTTCCCCTTGATCTGTTCCAAATCCCTTTCATCACTATCCTTCTCCTGTTTTCTTTCCTTCCCCTTCCCCTTTCCACCATTTTTTCCCTCATGTATAATAGCTCCAGTAGATTCAGGAGATGAATCCAAGATCTTCGAAAGCTGCTTTGCTTTCTTGGAGGCTTTAGCGGCATCCAAAGTTTCCCTTTTCTCGCGTAGTTCCAAAACAAGTTCTGTAGTAACTACGGTGGCCTCGCTAAGCTTCCTCCTATCTGTGGTTTTGATTTTCTTATCTCCGGCAACGAGATTTCTCTATTGCCGGTGAGCTTCTTCAGCCAATGCTTTGTCAGCAATTGCGGGCTTGAAGCCCTTGGATAATCCACCAAGAAGAGCTTTTAATTTCTCGGAACTGGGAGTAGATCGAGTGACAAGAGAAATAGCTGTCCAGGTAGCGTGACTAATAGCGCGTGGGGTGGAAGGAGCCTTAGTATAAGTTGCGATACTCAGCCGTGATGAGGAGGCTCCATCTTGGTTGCTTCTCTCAGCTGAGAGGACTTAGCGCGGGTTGAAAGGAATCATTCCGCATGCCTTCCACGCGTTTATTATATTTTTATGAGTGAAGGTAGACTCCCGGGCAGCCATGAGAATTCTTGTATGATATTAGTCTCTAATGGTAGTCAAGGATAGGTTTATAGCAATTGGGAATATTGACTTAGAGGAGAATAAAAAAAATACTAATGGAATAAATTCTCCCTTATTAAGCCCGGTATGCCCCTTCTGAATAAATAGATCTAGTCCATTGCTGTAATGTCTCTGCACAGGGCCCAAGAGCCCAACATCTACTGATTGGAGGAGGTGGGTGGAATGGGCCGGGAGCCAGAGGGGGACAATTTTGTTGCTAAGACAGTAATCAAAAAATTCCTAATTGAAATGCAAAGTATGCCCATCAATCAAAAGTAGACGGTGATTTCCTTGTGCTCTAATGATCCATCGTATATTAGTATCTGATTCCAGACTTCTTCCATAATAAAGTAGTTATCATGTTGAAAAAACCTTTCCTTGGTTACGCTATCAAATACCTCCTTAAGCCATCTCAAGCCCAACTTCTCATTACTCCAGCCCTTCTCTGATACTCCAAATGTCACCAAATCTTTTTTTTCAGCCCCGCATACCAGCCCATATAGTGGGCAATGCCTTTATTGATAATAAATGGCCTTAGTACCCTCCCATCCCCGCTCACTGTTTCCACTACAGTAACCCATTCACGGGAACAACCATGAATCATTCGTGGTGTATGACGCCGCTGCCTACAAATCACCTTACACCGTAAAGCTTTCAAGTTCCCCATCATGAAATCCTTCTCGTCCATATTATACATATTAGGGACTTCTATATTGTAAAACTTTACTAGATTATTAAACTAATTTATATTAACTATGTACATAATTGAGTAATTATAAATACAGAATTTTGTAATAGGAACTAACATACCTTCTTAAAAAAATCCCGTATTATATCAGGACTGCTAGCCAATGCTCGCTGACGGTCTAACCGAGTATCAAACCGCGATGCCAATACTGGATGACGGTTAAGGAATCTTGTTACACAGTTTTTCCCTAAAGATTGACTCCGCATCCTTTTCCCCAGCAATCCTTGTGCCATCGACTTCACCACAGCTAATCTTGGACGGTGGGCCCATTCATCCAATCTTTCACACCACCGGACAATCGCTCTTTCCTTATACTCAGTCAGGACCTGTAACTTAACATGGCCCTGCACCCGGGTCTTGGTTCCTGAAAGGCGGTTTTGGAGAGTGGAGAATGGAATGGCAAACTTCTCTGCTGTTGCACGGATAGATGATTTCTCTGAGTATTTATAGTGCTCTTGGAGGTTGGCTTCCTTATTGTCGAGCTTTCTTTCTTTTATAAGAGGCATGGTGATGTGTTGATTGTCTGTGCTTACATCCTGTCTACTCCACTTTACAATAGGAGGGGTTACATCTTGGCACTATCTTGGCGGTGATTGGAATCCCTATGCCGATTGGTTTCACGGTAAATTACGTTACTCGGCCAACTGATATTCAAAGAAGGCTTGCTGAATATAGGCGCTATGATCCTCGGGTCCAAGTTATCTTCAACCCAAATGCCTACGCAAATGAGGCTGTACTTGTTGACCGGATTACCAATATGCTAGTACCCAACCTACCCCCTGGGCCAAGGCTTCTTGCAATCGATGTAGCTAAATTCCATAAAACAAAGCTTGTTTTATCTACCTTACAGTCCCATGATATTATCCCTTCTTTAATACCTCCTGGATGCACTGGACTTTTACAGCCCCTTGATGTGGCCATTAACAAGCCTGTTAAGGATATTCTACGGACTCTTACAGAGGAAGCCTTGGACCAGTATGAGATTCGACACAAGGGAGATTTAAGAGAGGCTACAAGAACCAGTGCGGTAGAGGATCGACAGGTATTGGTTCAAAGATGTGTAGGAGAAGCATCGCAGATATTTTCTACAGAGAAAAGAGATGTGGTTGTAAATTCCTTCCTGAAAGTAGCACTTTCCCTTCTATTAATGGCTCTTGTGATGATGAGTTATCAGTAAAAGGTATCTCAAAGGATGAATTTTAAGTAGGAGACTGGCGGTTGGGACAATTGAGTGAAGAAAATCTGGTATCTCTATAGGAGGTGGATCGTGATGCAGCTATTTTGAATGGTGTGGAATTGGATTCATGTGCCGAATGAAGTTTACGCTTATGGTGATCACTTTTTTTATATGTCTCTAGTCTCTTGGCAAATGCACTATTGCTTCACACTCTAAATAGACGTACTAGCGTCAGGCGGTCCTCGCCAGTTAATGCGGTATTTCGCTGCAAGTAAAACAGGGGGATTGGGAGGGCATGGGCTGCCGTGGAGTTCCGTGAGTAAGCCGCGCGGGTTGTTCGGGGGTTGAGTTGCGGAGCAAGGGATTATCTAAGCGCTCACCCACGTGAGCTAGGGTTTGAGTAGCTGCGGCCTATTGCAAGGTGCGGCTCATTTATGAATACAAGTACTACTCGAGTACGGTGCTCCTTCGCCAACTTGCCCCTCGCTTCACCTCAACGCGACAAATAGATAATATTATGCTCTTGGGCCACCTATATCCTGTCCTCCTCATCATTAACGTCTACCCCAGTATGATACGCTAAAAGTGTCTCGGCAAACGTCCATTTTGTTTGTCTTCTCTGATACTGCAGGGTGCGGTGTCCCGCCAGGTTTACCCCGCCAAACCAATTCCAAACCCCACCAACCTCAACCACATCCACATCGACAACTTCAACTCCCATCCCAATTCACCACGACCACCGAAAAACCAGAAATGGCGCCGAAACCCATCGTCGCCCCCAAACCTCGCCTCCGACTTCGGCAGCCTCGCGCACGAGTGTTCCCGGATCATCAAATCGGTCCAAGTTAGAGAAAAAAGAGGGGGGGTGGGGGTTGGAGTTCTCTGTTATTAAATTTCTATCCTTTCTTCCTTCTTATTTCCTTCCGCTTTTTTTTCGCTTTTTGGGAAGGCATTTTCTTTTGAATGAAGGCTGTTTTCCCACACATGCTGAGCTTAGATGTTGGTTGGCTCCCAGGAATAGCTTCTAATTTAATGATTGAACTTTTGAGGCGAATTATGGACTGCAAAGTAGAAGGTTGGGGAATATACATAAAAATTTAAGGAAGGATAATGCTATAGGCGCGGAAAGGGGTGTGGCCGGGGCTTGGGTGTTTATCGCCTCCTCACTCTCTCTTTCCTATTTGTTCTTCATCAGCCCACCTTTACTCATCCTAGCTCTCTGTAATTCCATCTCTCGCTCAGCCTGTTCCAACTCGACCTCTCGGTGCTTGCGAGCCTCCTTCCCTTCCCTGGTCTTCTGCGATTTCCTCTTAGCAAGCGCCTCCTCCTTTCTACCTGCCTTCTCCGCCTCACTATCCCTAGCGCTCTTCCTCCTCTTTCGCAGTCCCTCCTCAGCAGCTCTCATTTTGACCCCAATCTCCTCAACCTGCTCCTTCCTCATCCTATTAAACCTCCTCTCGACCATCTCCTCCGTAGTCCCAAAATAAACCTTGGACCGAAACGCCCTCGCCTCCTCACCATCCACGAAGACCACATGCTTCCCCCCCTCCCACTCCCGCATCCCCACCCTTATCTTTCAGCTCCAACCTCTCCTCCAACCTCTCAATCTTCTTCCTCTCCACGGCGCTCTGCAACCGCACGTACCCCGAATCCTGAGTCTTTAACAGCTTAACCACGTCATTCCTGAACGGGCCCTCCTCCTGTCGCAGCGCAACGTGGGTTCCGCCGTCCCGCGTGAGGGAGTTGATCGTTGCGAAGTAGAGTTCATCGGAGTTGCGATGTGTGGCCTTCTGCCGGAGGGTCCTGAGTTTGGCCTTTTTGGTGTTGAAGTCACAGGCTCGCAGGACGTAGTCTTTTTTCTTTTCGAGGAGGCCGGATTTTTGGCGGGAGGAGGGTCGGGAGCGCTCTTTTTGGTTTCGCCGCTGTGGAGGGATGTTTAGTATGGGAGTGAAATGGGGAGCGGGAAGAGAGTGTGACCTGGACGGCGTTGGGCATGGAAGACATGTTGGTGGTGTTTTGTTTGCATTTTGCGCTCTGTGTGTATGGTAGTGGGGTGGATCGAGTGAGTTGGGTGGTGAGCAAAGGTTGCTGGGGAGAAGTACTGAAGAAACGAAAACCTGGTCCAGAGTATTTACTTTCCTGAACGGTGGAAGAACTGACGAATCTCTATCACTTTCTAGAACTGTCAAGAAGACAACCAAACAACACAAGTTGCAATCGATTCAAGCTAACTAAACTAACTAAAGACAGGCCCAGTTCCTTTCCTCAACCCACAGACAAAACGGTTCCTCCGTTGTGCTGCTCTCACGATCCACTTCGTTGTTGTCGACCTCCCTGGTGGTGAGAAAGAAGGAAGGAAAAATTGTATGAGAGAAAAAACCTAACTAACACAACAACCCTATCCGCCAAGCCTATCAACAGTCACACTTCAGCAATACAACAACCCTCTACCCTAAGCTTGTGTTCGTGACTAGCTATTTATGAAGCAGAATTTATTCGTGAATAAGCAAGAAAAGTATAATTTAGGAAAGCTCAATTTCATCCGTGACAGTACCGTATCAAGAAAGGTAAAAAGTTGTTTAGAGTGAAGATGGGTTACCCGGATTTGATAATTTGACTAATCTAATCTTATCGATCTCAACTTGTTACAACTTTGTGATAGTTGTGATTTGAGTTTTCTCCAAGCACTAACTACCAAACCCAATAATGTCTATAGCTACCACCGCAATATCGCAAGACTCCCGAAATAACGGCGTCCGGGTTGAGGACTATCTGAACGACAAATTCCAAACACTTGGAGATCTGGAAAGCCTCGCTGAGATCCTGAATGCGTCCAGGCCCAACAATCAGGGCTTCGCACGCAGGTATGATGGAAAGCCCGCAGCTGGGCATCTTCCCACCCAAAACATCTCTTATAGCTAACTAACTTACCGAATTCCAAAGGCTCAAATCTGCCGAAACCCGTGCCGAAAAAGCCTGCACCGCCGCCTCCGAGCACTTCCACAACCTCCTGATCCAAGCGCAACAATTCCAACAGAACCAAGACGACACCGACTGCCGTCTGCGGGCAGCCACATCCTCTGACACCGCCTAAAATGCTGCCGCACAATTCGAAGCGAGCATGGAAAAACTCCGCGGGTTGGGTGTGGCGGGGGGGGTGCGTTTCTCTGATCCTCCAAGTCCACGAACTATCCGATGAAGTGAGGAAGGGGATACAGAAGGATCCGAAGCTAGCGCTGGGGCCGTACAATAAGCTCCAGACATTGTTAACGGAGCTAAAGTCCCGGCCCCAAGAGATGGGGGGGCAAGTATCTAGGTCGCTTTAACTAAGGAGTCACCTCACATGCCAATCCCATCGTGTTAGCGGGCTTATGCTTGCAAATCACACAAGCATCGAAAGTGTACGTAGGCCTTCTCTTTGATCTCGAGCCCCAACTGACGATTAACCCTTTTTCCCATAGTTGTTTAAACCAATATTGGGCCGGGTCGGGTCGCCCAAGTGGCAAGCCCGGGTAGCCCGAAACAGCCCGAAATAAAGCCCGAAGAATTGTCACTATGTTTATCAAATCACAAGATATCACTCATATCTTCTAAAATTGCTGTGAACCTAGGACTTGTGTCATCGCTAAGCTGGTATTTCGTTCACATTTTTAATTACCCCTCTTCATCCCAGTCGCGTAGCTGAACTTTGATTCTTGACAAGTGATCTCTGTTGAGGAACAAGATTTCGGAATATCGCAAGTCTTGGTACTGAACCATCAATACTATCAGTTTCTTTTCTTTTCCATCATTCACGTCATGGTGACTAACTCTCATTCAACACTAATCACCTGTTTTTCCTAGAATCAATGCAGCTTGAAAGTCTCTCAAATACTAAAGTTTCATAAAAATAGGCTATGATGGGTAGAGAGTCTTGCGGTCCTTATTCCTTCTGTGCTGCCAGCAGCGTCCTATATATATACACAAAACTCTCATACAGGAAACTTCTTCTCCACCGTTCAAGTCCACTCTTCCATCATCGTCTCTTGCCTTCCAAACTGCGCCCTCAACTGTCCACCACATTTCCTCCTTCAATCCCTTCGCCCGTTTCAACTACTTACAGACCTTTCCTGATTGCTCCTTCCCAAACTTTCCTCATACCTTTGCCTGTTTTACTATCATCAAAGTGTGACACTCGTTCGTTGCATCCTCTAGCTAACACTAGTTCCAAACCTTTCGTACCCCTAGTCTGATTCATAAATCCTCTCAAAACATCTCCGCTGCACCTAACCATTCGTCCTTACATGCCATCGCTTCAACGTCCATACTTCCAAACACTTTCCAAACAAAAACTATCCTGATCCAAACCTTCCGTGTAGTACAACTGTCGTAGATATGGAACCTTCGTGAATATTCTAACAAAGTTAAAATAGTTAACATCTTTAAATAGAATTGGATTAATCCCTGTTCATGAATAGTTTGGGCTGTTTGGGTGGCCCGGGCTTTTTTGGGTCGGGTCGGGTTCGGGTCGGGCCCGCCATGGTTTGGGCCGAGTTTGGGCCGGGCTTAAGAATTTGCGGCCCGGGCCGGCCCACTGCGAGGCTTGGATGAAGCAAGGTGAGTTCAAGCATGCAGATATGCAACAAGGTTTAACCCCCTGATAACAAATTAAGGCCATGGTGGTGGATATAATAGCAGAGTACTAAGCTGTGGAGAGTGCAGATTATCTCAACCCCCCCCCCAGAGAAAGGTGCAGAGCAATCGTGAGAGTGAGAGAATGCTGTACGATTATGGGGCTCACGGATGATGTCTTTCTTATGACGTGTTATGACCTGGATTGAATAAGAAATCTCGTGCTGGCCCTCCCATGCCTTATCTGCTGGTTGCTAGAAATGGGGATCCCACGTCTCCCAAACCAAGTGTACTATACGAGTGCAGTGCTCGTGGTGCTTTGTTGTGTAAATGTGATTCTATTCTTGGCTGGCGGAATTCGATCATGACTACTGGGTTCTTAGAGATTTTATGAGAGGTTTATAATTGTAGCTGAGGGATCTAGGGTTCTCTTCTTTCTTTTTTTTCCAGTGCATGGATTGAGAGATGGGGGGTTAAACAAACGGGGTTTGTATTGCAATCCCCCCCTCCATGATTGCTACCCAAAGTGCTCTTTTATCCTTAAACTTCTGGGCACGATAGCTGGGTTCCTGTGGATTTTATATATTTTTATTGGTCTGTCAATGACTACGGGCACGAGCAGCGAGGGGCTTTTCTTTTCTTCTTCAACTTCGTTCAGATTGTCAGGACTTTTTAAAGTTGCAATACAGGTGAAACTCGTTTTCATGTTCAGTGGTCAAAAGAAAGTTTGACTTAACATGCCGGCTCGTTTGAGTACGTACGGTAGACAGAGCCTTTGGGTATGATTTTCACAAATATTTGCGTTGTTTCTGAGACTTTCGCCACTTAGTTAAAGGAAATGCCGTTAGGCCTGCGTTGCGAAAAAACCCTGGGCCAATCTGTATTCTGACCTCGCTCAAAGCTTTTTTATCGTCAGCCTTGAGGGCTGTTGTGTGCGGCAAGGCAAGTGTACTGGGGGGTGAGCATAAGTGAGATCTGTAGGCTAGCAAAGAGTCAAAGACGGGGCAAACACTTTAGTTTAGTACAGAAAGCCCGAAATAAAATAGTGTATAGAAAAGAAAAGAAAAGTGAGGCGAACTCAAGGTGGTCCACTTGATAAAGGGCTTGGATACAAGGTTGGCGGGGATGGAGGATAATATTCAGTTTGATATGGGGGATTTGGGGGATTTGGGGGATTTGGGGGATTTGGAGATGGAGGGTGATTAGGAGCTCAGTGATATTATTGTGCCTTTGGCAATGCTTCAAGTTGGTTGGCAGATTTTGGCTGTAGGCATAGTTCGTAGGGTGCAGGGCAGATGTATTGGTTTACTCGGAAGCCCGGAATGGGGAAAGTGTAAAAAAATAAAATGAGGCGAACTCGAGTTTTGCTGGCCAAAATTACCTGTGAGTAACTATATGATTCTGATGATATGAACAGCCAATCTTGGGTGTAAAATTCTGGGTGGAAAAAGAGTCAGGCGAACTCTTTGGACGATGGGTACTTGATATTGGACTCTTCGATTGGTTGATTGGTCTAGGAGACAATATAGCAGCCTCGCCTCACTTAACCTTAACCCCCGGGTGCCGTTTTTGCCGAACAAAAGTTCGCGTGGCACAGGGCAGAGAAAAAGGGTTAAAAATGACTGTCCTGTGTCAAGGAAAAAGTAAAGCATGACTGAATATCAAGCAAGAACAAATGAGGAAAAAGAAAAAGAAACTACTGTATGATCAAACATCAAATGTAGGATAACAGTACAGTACAGTGACAATGTTCTCGGTATCTCACACTATTCCCTAGCTCCAACGCCTCTACGAGTAGACACATCGTCCCGGTTGTCTGTGTGCGAAAAATTGGGTTAATCCGATGGTTCAAATGGGCGTCTCCCGATCCCCTGCAGAAGACCCCACTACTCGAGTGCGGTAGGTGCCGTTCCTGACTCTATTGCACCGACAACCAGGCTACAACGGAGATTCATCGCAGCCCTCTCCGGAGATATATGCCGACAAGGCTGTAATGTCTTATTCTATCCATTTTGAGAAACTTGTTGTAAGCGAGCCGAGAGCCTTCCGTCTCCGGGAACGTTTCAAATAAAGTTATACTCGGAGGACAAAAGTGCATGAGTTTTTGTGCAACGGAACCATCGCTAAGAAAGGATCTTCACATCAGAAATAAAACATCCAGAGAACCAACTATCACAACCACGCCTCTATGGACCTCCGGCTCGGAGTCTCTGCATGCCCGAATCAAGTCTCTCTTGGAACCCACAGTCCCAGTTAAGAAGATAGAGTCTCTTGCCACGCTTCTGGTCATATGCACAACAGCTCTACTTGTGTATCTCAATTGATGGTGGCCGCCGGGTAACTTAAGTTGTGGCCTGCGGAGGACCTACTCTGGCGTAATAGACTCCAGCCTGAATCCATCCTTTATGGGCGTATAAGACAGGGCTCAGGTGGAATAAGGCCTCTGTATCCTTCTCGGTATTAGTTCTTTGGTGTGTGCTAGTATGTCATGTGGTGGGCATTGGAGAGGATTCTTGTCTTGCAAGTTTTGGGGTGATTATTGTTTAGCGATGGCTGCATTTCACAAAAACTCATGCACTTTTGTCCTCCAGGTGTACTACTTGACAGCGCAACGGTGCACACTCTTTCGACGCCTCAGGTGCTTACTTTCTATTATATCAGCATATCTTCAACTGGTACCCCCTCTAGGCCCTAACTTAAAGATAACAACCAGGAGGTCCCTTCATTTCCTAGATCTTCAAGCAACACTTTCTAAACACCTCTCTGTCTTGACTTCCTCCTCACAGTCTTCTTACGTGATATCTGGGCTTCGGTTCGTCTAGCGGTATTGATGGATCCCTCCTCTTCTACTTGGACGAGCTCCTCGCTTTCCAAACACCACCATATCCCTTCTCCGGTTTCTATCGACTTTAATACCTGGTGCGACTCAGTCTGATGATATACACTATAACACTATCTTTTGGTTAATTCACTAACAACCATATGCTTATTGAAGGGGTCTTGGATGTACGGCTCGACTGGGTATTTACGGAGTCGCTATCGTTCTGGCTGTCTCGTTTTTGCTGCTGCGAAGATTTCTAAGTGGCGACACTTTCTTTCCGCCTGCTGATTACAGATCCTACAATATCGTCAATCGGAAACTATTTCTGGAACTTTATGATTCGGACGAACTACCGAAGGCCCCCATTGAAGAATTGAGAGGTGAGGGAGGCTCAAAAGAGCCCCTATGGTGCATTTGATTGCTAGGGCTGGGGTTAACACAGTGTCTAGGCACCCGTCTTAGGTTGGCATGGATTCAAGCCTTATGCTTTAGCAGTCTCGTATCCATCAATGCAACTTTGCTGATCCTGCGGCGTTTGCGAGGCGAGATTATAACTGATGAGAGTAGGTCCATGAATTGCTGTGGTGTGTTAATTTGGGGTCATATGCTTACAGATGTGAGGAATTAGTCGCTGAACTTGTTTACTGGACCTTCTTGTCTGCCCTCTTTCTATACCGCTTCTACCCCAACCCCTACAGGCCGACATTGCAAACCTTAACATCTGTGGGGGTTCTTGTACCATTGCTGCTCATCATGGAACGTGATATATTACCCAAATTGCTTTTGCATCCATCACGTGAGAGGCTTATTGATGTTCGCGTTGGGTGGGCGGTATATACTCGACTTGGGTTGACACTAGCTATTGGTATCTTGTCTTTGGCTACACCCCGAGTATGGTATCCGGTAGACCCTTCGGCAGGCGGTGAACCCACTCCCGAGCAGGTATGGAAGCTGACCATATTATTATGTCGGGTTGTGGTGAACTCTAACAAGATGTGATAGATTGCGTCGCCTTTCAGTTATGCTATAAGTTACTATTGGATAGAGAGCATTATACGTATTGCCTATCGCAGGGATGTTGAAGTTGAAGACTTGCTACCGGTCCCCGACTATGATCGTGGGAAATTGTGGAGTAGAATGATAGTTAATCATCAAAAGTCTACTACTTTCTGGACCTTGCTGTCACTCATGAAATATGAATTATCGTTCATGGCGTTCCTTAGTTTCCTTTATGGTGCCCAGCAGGTATGATAGTTTTGCCCCCGGAAAATACAAAGAATTTACTAAGAATCGATCGTTAGTTTATCTGGCTTATTTCCATGAAACATATTTTGGAATATATTGAGGGGTCGTCCCAGCCTATTGTCACCCCTTGGACCTTTGTCGTGGGGATGTTTTTCGGGCCTCTCCTTGGCGGTGTAGTATGGCAAGCTTATGTCTTTCAGTCCAATCGGTATGCATATGATTTCCTGTTGAGTTGAGGGGCAGTTTGCTGAAACACCCTAGTATGGATTTTCGTGTTAAGGCAGCCCTCACTCAATTGCTACTCGAAAAGACTCTCAAAATTAGATTTACCGCCGATTCGGTTAGCAAGGAGGAAAAGGAAGGCGCCGCCAAGAAAGATAAGGGACAGAAAGACGAAGCTGAGCCTGAGGAAGACCAGAGGAAATCGAGGGCTGGGAGGATCATCAACCTTATGAGTTCTGATCTGGAGACGATATTCTCTGCTTGGTCTACTTCCCCATGTTCTAACTGGGGGGAAGCCATTGCTGATATATTTTTGCAGCGGTAATATCTTCATGGACCTTGGGTCTGTGCCAATCGTGATAATATTCTCGTTGATTTTTCTCTATGGGCTTCTAGGCTGGTCTAGTATTGTTGGTGTGATTATGATGGTCATTACAATGATAATACCAGGCATGCTTGTGAAACTGCTTGCTAAGATCAAGAGAAAGACTCGGTTGGCTAGCGATGCCAGGATAGAAACGATGACCGAGACACTCAACTCTGTTCGGATTATCAAATTCTTTGGTATGGAGAAAGTTTTCCTATCGCGAATCCGCGAGAAGAGAGAGAATGAGTTATGGCTTTCCTTCCTCTCAATGTTTTGTTCTTTGGTATTTAATACTATTTCGGGCCTGTTACCGATAATCAATATGGTATGTATTAACTTTGGCTAAATGGACTTTGGAGTATGTTTTGACCAGGTTAGGTCATTACATTTGGGATTTATACGGAGGTCATGAAATTGCCGTTGACCCCTAGTATTGCATTTACCTCGATAAGGTTTGGCTCCCTAAAGTTAAGTGTGGTATATATTGGAGAGAGATTTTCTAATTAAATGAAATTGTAGCCTATTTGAGATGCTTAGCGGGGAGTTGTGTAGGTGGACCTTGGTTTTTAATTTGGGAGAACTTTAATTTACTAATAGCTACTAGTATGCGCGTCCCGCACCACTGGAATATTGATATCAGCCTTCATTGCCTTCGACCGCTTCGACAAATTCTTCAGCGGGGAAGAGGAGCTCGAAAGGGCGGAGCAAACTGAAGACCCGGCCAAGAGAGTTGGACCATATCTCAAGAATGCGACACTTTCCTGGTCCATACCTGAATCAGGAATGGATGATGGCTTTAGACTCGCTGGTATTAACGCTGAGTGTGTATATGGCGGGCTAACTGTCATTGCGGGTCCTGTTGGCTCCGGAAAGAGTTCATTCTTGCTCGGGCTTTTGGAGGAGATGCGGCTTTTGAATGGCGAAAGCTTTTTGCCTCGTGGTGATGGGGTTGCTTACGTTGCTCAAACGGCTTGGTTGCAGTCATTAACCATCAAAGATAATATATTGTTCGGTAGTCCATACGAAGAGAAGAGATACAGTGCTGTTCTCGAGGCATGTGGCCTATCAGAGGACATAGAGAGGCTTGACGCAGGCGATCTTACAGAAGTATTTATTGAATCCGTGGCTATAAACATTGATCCATATCCGCTAACACTTTGATCTAGGTTGGCGAGCGAGGAGGTAAGAAACTTGATAGGTGTAGGTTTGTGTAAGGATAATGCTGATCTTTCTAGTCACCTTATCAGGAGGTCAAAAAGCACGATTGGCATTGGCAAGAGTATGTTTAATTTCCAACTATGGTCCGAGGAATTCTGCTAATGTGCCTAGGCTGTTTATTCACCTGCGCAAACCGTTCTCCTTGACGATGTACTTTCAGCATTAGACGCTGGCACCGGCAAATTGGTTTTTGAAAAATGTATCAAGGGCGAAGTATTGGCAGGCAGGACTGTAGTTCTGGTCACCCACCAGTATGTGCCAAATGGACACCACAACAGAGGCTTGAGCTAACAGGTCCCTTAGTGTATCACTTGTTTCATCAGCGGCCAAGAAAATTATTGTGCTCGCCAATGGGCGCGTGGTTTCGGATAGCAGTCCAGAAACACTTTCTGATGATGCGGTTGAACCCCCGAGAGACACTGAAGAAGCTGATATAGTGGCAGGAGATGCTGTACCAGGCGAGCTAGTCGAACAGCCGATAGAAGCGATAGTACCAGAAGCGAAGCCAAAGAATTCCGGAAAGCTTGTTACTGAAGAGGCTCGTAACAAGGGAAGAGTGCCAAAAAGGCTCGTGTTTGAATATGTTAAATATTTTGGGCCATTGATTATCACAGTTTTCTTGGTTCTCATAAGTGTGTTCGATAATGCGGTCGAGTGAGTGTCTCTTGGGCATTCCTCATTGCAGTTTATTTATTAACAATATGAAGCTTGGTTGATAAGTTCTATGTCGGGCTTTGGTCTAGTAGGTTGCCATTACACACAAAATCACATTAGGTTAAATGAGCTAACTACTCCTCAAGATCAATACTCGAAACCGGGCCCAGTTGACGCTAAGTGGTGGCTGGTAAGAATCCGAGTTGGTTCCAAATATTTTCCCTTAGCGCTAACATGTATTAGTCGATGTATGCAGGTAGGGACGATGTAGTCCGATAAGTCATACCGATGCGAATGCGCTGACCGAGACCAATAGCTTTGTTGATTGGAACATCAGTTTGCAACGCTTTGGTCTATTCCATTTGGTATTTTTTCTCCTGGGTAGGGGCAAGGAGGATTCATGAGAAACTGGTGTCTGCAGTATTGTACTCTCCAATAAGGTTCTTCGACACTACTCCTGTTGGGAGGATAATCAATCGCCTCTCGAATGACATCGCGTAAGTTTCTTCTCGGTTCCTGCTGCGGTGGTGACAGCTGACAATAGTAGCTCTATCGATTATGGCTTAGGTCCATACGTAAAGATTGTATTTGATGAGCTGCTCAACATAGTCTTTAGAGCAGGGATCATGACTGGATTGTTACCAGCCTTTCTGCTTCCTACAATATTGGTTTCCTTGATCGGGGTTACATGCGGCGAACTGTAAGTTTCCCACTAGTCCTGGGTTATCATCTTTTTGACAGAATTCAGTTATGTTCGCGCCCAAACTGGTGTCAAGAGAATTAGCTCTATCAAAAAGTCTCCTTTGATTTCGCACGTTGCTGACACAATATCTGGTATTGTCACCATTCGGGCTTTCTCTTGTGAGGAGCGCTTTCTCGAGGAAAATATCAAGAAGATTGATGATTCAACACAACCGTAAGTTCAATCTCTTTCAAGATCCTTAACTCTGTGTATTAACGAATACAGAAATGAGGTCGATTCTGGTCTGGATCGATGGGTTGGAATCCGCACCAGTACCTGTACTTCGATCATTGGTGCTGCTGCTGGAATCATAGCTCTTACGACAAAGGGCTCTTCCCCTGGCATGATTGGGTTTAGCATGTCAAATGCCTTGTCTTTTAGCTCCTCTATCCTTCGTGCTGTGAGGTACTTCAATTCGCTTGAGGTGCAACTCAATTCCTTCGAACGTGTCAAGGAGTATATCGAAATGAATCAGGAGCCTTCATCAAGGCCTGAAGCTGAACCACCCGCTGCATGGCCTACTCAAGGTGACCTCAAGGTTACCGAACTATCAGTAAAGTATTCGGAGGATGGCCCGGAAGTCTTGAATAAGATCAGCTTCGAGATCAAGCCGAGTGAAAGGGTTGGTATTGTCGGAAGGACCGGGGCTGGGAAGAGCAGTTTGGCTCTTAGCATTTTACGGTTCACGGAAATATCTAATGGAAGCATAGTCATTAATGGACTGGATGTTCAGAAAATCAATCTCGAGGCTTTGCGACAGCGCATTACCATTGTTCCACAGGACCCTATCCTATTCTCTGGCACTATTCGGACTAACCTTGACCCTTTCGGCTGCCTGGATGATACAGAACTTCAGGCCGCCCTTGATGGAAGCGGATTGGCGGGTGACAAAATGGATGGGGTTGACAGCGGCATCGCATCCGCGGCCACTTCGGGCACTACAACCCCAACAGAGGTTGGACCTAGCGCACCTCTGAATAAGCGAATCGGGCTTGACACCCAGATTACATCTGGTGGTGGAAACCTATCCCAAGGGCAGAGACAACTGTTAGCATTTGCTAGAGCCCTTGTTCGGAGGTCGAAGTTGGTAATATTTGATGAGGTAAGCAGCCACCACACCTGCGAGCAGTCCTTCTCGGGTCGGCTTCTGATGGTTCCCCGGAATCTCATACAAATTATTAATGTCCAAAGTAGGCAACGAGCTCGATTGATTTGAAGACGTAGGGTTTCTGATTGGGGTAGCAGTCCTCCTTGGCTAACAAGTTTGAAAAGAGATGAGCGAATTCAAGAAACCATACGGACAAGTTTCCCCGATTCAACTTTAATAACCATCGCTCATAGATTACGTACGTTTCCCGCATTAAGCCATAATATTTGAGGGGTTTTTTTTCTTCCTTGTCACTAATCTTTTGCTATGAGCAGGTACTGTTATGTCCTTCGACCGTATAATTGTATTGGACAATCTCGGGAATGGCGGGGAGATAGTGGAGTAAGTCTCTTTGGAATTTACAGTTGTGAGTGTTTGTTTACAGACTAATTTGTGAAGATTTGATACCCCGTTCAATCTGATGCAGAACCCCGAAGGCATGCTCTACAACCTAGCACGCAAGAGCGGGGAGTTCGAAGAGTTGCTGAAGTTAGCCAAGGGGCGGGATTGGGGTCAGATAATTTTCTAGTAGCTCGATAGGTTTATTTCTTCCTCGTATAAGCAATTAGTGTTTATCTAGTTTGCTATAATGGATACCTTTTTTACGTTATATTATGCTTTAAGGTTAGACCTTCACGGCTGGAATACCAATACCACTTTCCCTTCGTGGATGGCTATTTTATGGCTTCATTGTGATAGCCTACTCACGAGGCCGGATTTCACAAAAATAGGCTATGATCAGTAGAGAGTCTTGCGGTCCTTATTCTTTCTGTGCTGCCAGCAGCGCCCTATATATACACAAAACTCTCCTACACGAAAACCTTTTCTTGTCCTTCCCTCAAGTCCATTTCTTCCATAACCGTCTCTTTCTTTCCGAACCACACCCTCAACTGTCCAACACATCTCGTCTCTGAATCCCCTGGACTTTGTTTCGACTATAATGTGGGGTTGGAACAACCCATTGCCAATGGGGCAAAGCGCACAGTCTTGCCCGGGGGTGGTAGAAAACAGGTTAGTCTAAGTCGACGCGTCCTCCCCCGGGGGCCATAGCTCCAGCCCATATAGGGCACCGCACTCCCGGGAGTTGGAGACCTCCAAGCTCGCTACAACTCTCATTCTCGTCTCCAAGCTCGCTACAACTCGCATTCCCGTCTCCAAGCTCGCTACAGCTCGCGTTCTTTGTTTTCCCACCCACCACCCCTTGCGACTTATATGGCGCCCTCATTGTCATCTTGGGATATATCGGTGGCAACGATCCCAAGAGACAAGGGCAGCGACAATCCCCCAACGCCTCCGACAGTGGACTTACGAACGAAGAGTGCGAGAGGTTCAGATGGATACTGGGTTTCAGATTTCTTTATTTCTTCTCAGGGTTTTTTCATTCTCTCTTTATATCAGCATCTTCATGTATTCACTTGGCTTTGCAAAAATTGGTGCAGAGTTTTTCCTTCCTGAATGTTCCTCATACCTATGCCTATTTCGCAAACATCATAGTGTGACACTCGTTCGTTCCATCTTCTAACTAACCTTAGTTCCAAACCTTCAACAGCCGCTAGTCCAATTCCTGAATCTTCTCAAAACTTCTCTGTATTGAAATTTTGCTGCTCACCACATTCAGATTCTTCGACGGAAACCTACTACTATCAGGATGACACCTTATCGAATGGTTACTAGAATGAACTAGTTCCAGACTTTCATTGTTTGACACCTACTGCACCAGCGTTAGCTTAATACAGCTTATGCACAACCCTGCTTACCTAGTTCATCATGGATCATCAACCACGAAACACCTTGAGTGAAAGTTGCAACAACACCCAAACACACTATCATCACGACAACACACACAATGCCTGTGATATTACCCGAACACAACATCCCTCGGTCTATTATGATACCGACAGCAAAGTGCGTTCCCAACCCTCGGTAAACTAGATTTCACCTCAGTTATGAGTCGGAGGAGATTTAGCAAAAATGGATAGTGGAGGAAATGCGATGCGAGAATTGGCATATGCAGGTCATATATCCGAAACGGAGTTTGTACCCTAAGAAGGATAAAAGGATTCCTGTTTTCCCTTTGTTCGTTGTTTTGACCATCCATCAGACATTCGCTTTTCTCTTCGCTCTATCTTCTATACACAGAGTATCAGTTTCCCCTTTTCTTTATTCTTTATTGGATTTGTTTTCTTGTCACCTTACTTGTTCGTATCGATAAAAGTCATTGGTTCTCCAACTGTTAGTGATCGAATCCGGTGTGCACCAAAACATTTGTTCAAAACTCCGCTCCACCTAACCATTCGTATATACACGCCATCGCTTCAACTTCCATACTTCCAAACACTTTCCAAACAAAAACTATCCGTATCCAAACCTTCTGTGTGGTATCACTGTGGTAGATATGGAACCTTCGTGAATATTCTAACAGGATTGAAGCTGGGCACCCTCATAATATTACAGTCGTAATCGCTGGGCAAATATGCCAAGCTGAGTAATCAAATTCTATATGTAATAATTATTGTGGTAGAGAATAGGTTGTAGCATATGCGGCTAAACAGGTACTTGTGGGGAGTTGGAGAGATCTTCCCCAGGCCAGGAGACATCAAAACTAACAAACGTTTGGTGGGAAATCCCTAAGGGTCATGCTTAATCACGGAAACAACCGCAATGTCTAGATTAGCCATGGGCATACGATGGCTCGCCAGGTCATGTATCATAGCGAAATAAATTGTGTAAAACTGTTTTTTTACTTCTGTCTTGTATGTGGTTATTAGTTTCTTTCTGGATCTCTAATCTGGTTGTTTGAAAGAAATTTTTAAGTTGGCTAAGATATATATTGCTAGGCGTTTCTTTAGATGTACGGGGCTGGCGCTAGAAATGATGAGGAGTGTAAGGGGTTTCCACTGAATACAATTAGGATATAGTCACGACCTTCTAACCACTAATTTAGTTGAAGCAATCCAAGCTAAATATTCGAAACAATTCCCTAGATTTCACTTTCCAACCCTTAGAACTCCGTATCTATCTAAAGTGGCCGAGGAATTACTCGAGTATCAAGAGAACTATTGTTTGTACATTGGTCTTGGCGCAATTTCTGACAAGGCTGGGGGCTGTTTTTAGCATCAACTTCACAGTATTGCATGCCAAAGTAACCAATAATTCTTTAATAATCCGTGAGCACTTGGAGAGATATTTGAAAGAATTTCGGAGCATACTATCAATTTTTACATTTTTTACATTTTTAAAATGTATTGAATGAAGAGCGTGAAGTAGGATGGTTCTGGCCTGTTGCGTGCCGTTTTTCTCGTCGTTTTTGTCACCAGCCTCGTACCGTATATCCCATCGTTCGTAGAAGGGACAAATTTGTCCCTTTTGCTGACGAGTACAACGCCACCGCCACTCAAAATTTGAATCTTTTTCCTTCTGACTCTAGACTTTGGTGGAACCAAAGGGAAGTCCAAAGGTATTTGAAATCATAATTACAAATGATTTAGTAGCTGTGGCGTGCAGTGACAAGTGTTTATAAAACAGGGTACTTTTGGTGAGGATTGGGTGCGCAAGGAAAGGTCTCTGGACTTTAGCCCACAATGACAGCCAGGCAACTTCAACCCCGCTCCACCAATATCTCCTACCTTGAGATCCTCCCTGAAGACTCCACTTCCCATCATCCAGAAGGCAGTGAGAGAAAAACATTGGTAAAGACACGGCCTCAGCGCATTACGAAATATCACTCGCCACCCCCTGGAAAAGCAAAATCAACACCTTCCTACCCCATTAGCCTTCCAGAAGTCCCATTATACTGCCCCCTCCATCACCCCTACCCTTTACACTCTCCAATCAATCATCTTCCATCCTCTCTGGTATCTCTCAACAGTATTGAGCCTTCAGATGTTGTTAATCTCTTCTTAACTGAAGAGCTTTTCCTTACTATGTCATCCAATACCAACCTGTATGCTCAGAAAAAGCATTCAGAAGCTCTGCCTGGTGTTGGAGGAAGAGATTGGCATGATGTATCTGCTAGTGAGCTTCGGATTTGGATTGGGATTATCATTTATATGGGATTGTTCTCTGGTAAAAGTACGGCAGCAAGAGAATTCTGGCTTCATGACCAGCATCATCCTACCCATGATATAAGCAAATTTATGAGCCAAACTCGGTTTGAGCAGATCAAGCGGCGTTTTCACCTATCCAATCCACAGGAGGACCAGGCAGAAAGCAGTTCAGGTCATCGCTTATGGCACCAGAAGGTTGATCCTCTCCTAAATCAACTACGCCTATCCTCACAACGCTATCGTCTACCCTCCTCTAATGTCACAATTGATGAGGCTATGATATTATGTACTGGCAGGTCAATCGATACATATAAGATACCTAATAAACCAATCGAGTTAGGCTACAAGTTTCATTGGCTGGCAAATAGAGGTTACATTGTAGAATTTCTTCCTACCTCAAGCAAGTCTGGATTGGATCCAATTCCTAGTATCCCTGAACTGCGCGATACTGGCTCAGCTGTTTACCACCTGGCAAGCACTCTTCAACAGCTTGATCGCCAGCGTGCCTGGAACCTCTATGTTGATAACTTTTACACTAGCTTTCCCCTGTTCAAAATGTTGAGAGAGATTGGAATCGGTGCTGTTGGCACGGCTCGAACAAGCTCTAAGAACTTTCCTCAAAGTTTAAAAATACCAAAGGAGGTTTGGTCAAAGTTAGAGTATCATAGCAAAGGTGGGGTCGTGAAGGATGGAATTAGATTTCTCTTGTAGATGGACAACAAGCCTAGGACAATCATGACTTCAATTCATACACTGCAAAACCGTGCCGCTGAGGTTTACAAAAACAGAAGAGCTCTAAGACGATCCAACCCACAAGCCGCTACCCAACCTTCCAAAACTAGCTAGTTCAAGTTAAAGAAATACCTGCTGTTATTAATGATTACAATCACAATAAAGGAGGTGTGGACATTGCGGATCAATACTGCTATTACTATGACACTCACCTCACCACCTACCGTATCTGGTTTCCAATGTTCTTCTGGGCTCTGGAGACATCACTTATCAATTCTTATCTCATATTCAAGGATACCGGGGGTGATAGGAAGGCTGTTTCGCATAGAGACTTTTGTCTCTGGACAACCTGGGAGTACATCTCCAGTACTAAAATAAGCATGGTTGCTGTGTCTGAGAGTTCAAGTAGCTGCAGCCCGAATGGCAATCAGTCCAACCTGCAACCTCGCCAACATGTCAACGCTGAACTTCCAGCAAGGCGCCGAGAGCTTGCAGCACACCTACCAGTCACTCTTGAGACCCGTAGAGATTGCTACCTCTGTCGCTGGTGGAAAAAGACTGGGCTGGCTGCCGATAGTATGGGTAGTGATTTACCCAAATCTTTGTGGAAATGTAACTATTGTGATGTACCTTTATGTCAACTGTGTGAACGAAATTGTTTTCTTGATTTCCACTCTATTTAGCTAATCCTATTTCTTATTTCACACTATTTTCTCTTTTCTTTGATTTTTAATTAAATTAGTTGTGGTCGTGAGTTGGTTGCCGGAATGCCAAGAATTTCGCTACGAACGATGGGATAGTTGGTGAAATACCTATTTTTTCTCCTTTTAGGGGCCAAAGTTTCGGAGATTCCTTAGAACACAGACCTGCATTTGGGTAGGTAGATATTCCTTAAATAGAGAAGGCCTGGACAGTGCTGAACTTAGAAATCTCCTTGAGAGTTGGAGACCGGATTGGGGGCCTAGAAAGTCTCTCGACTCGAGTGTGAATTGTGTTGCCCTGCATAGGCTGGTTATTGGTCAGGCGATCACTATAAAAATTAATGTGCGTGCCAGGCTTCAACTCGGCTGCTCGGGCAACAAGAATGAAGTTACTGCCAGTGTTCCCAAGCGTCCAGTCCGTCCGTCTTTAGCCTAGGACGGGACGGACGCCAAGTTTGAGACCTTCGGACGGGACGGACGCCCAGTTGCAGTCCGTCCTGACCTATGCCCGGGACGGACGGCCGGGCCCTATAGGTGTCTTAGTTTATGTTTCATTTTCGAATTTCATGAGCATTAGGTAAGTGTTATCAAGATGTGAAACATTTTTATTCTAATGAAGAGAAGCTTAGGCTCTACTATTATGTATCAAATTTCGCTATCAATCAACCAATGCTTCCAGTGATATCCGATCCTGGTTCTGAGCACCCTGACCCCATTCCACTTCCTTGACCTACAAGGGACGCCCGTCCTTATGCAGGACGGTAGGTAACCTACAGGTGACGCCCGTCCTTACTCAGGACGGTAGGTAACCTACAGGTAATGCCCGTCTTTATGCAAGACGGTAGGTAACCTACAGTGTGACGCCCGTCATTATGCAGGACGGTAGGTAACCTAGAGGTGACGCCCGTCCTTACTCAGGACGGTAGGTACCTACCGGAAGTTACCATTTCCGAAAAAGACTGCAGGGCCCGCCCGTCAACCTACAGTCCTGCGGTGTTTACAAATGACGAACGCCGTGCCCAGCCGTCCTTACCCACCCTGCCCGGGACGGACGGGACTATAGGACGCCAGGGCCCTGGCGTCCGGACGGGACGGTTGGGAATATTGGTTACTGCTGGTCGATCACCGTCATATCGTACTCCCTTAGGAACTGTGTGGGAGTGCGGGGCAGACGAAGCATCCCCCCCTACTCTATTCCTTCGCCAACTTGCCCCTCGCTTCACCTCAACGCGACAAATAGATCTCATTCCCCTGAAATCCCCGCTTCGTTCCCACCGCCATCGTCACTGAATATTCATCTCACACAGTTCCATAGCTTCACTCCGTTCAATAACAAGGATATCATCGACTACAGGCAAGGTAAGTAATCAAAATTTGCTAAAAAGAAATTGAAAAAAGGTTCTGCATTTCTAACAACTAAGCTCGTCTAATCAATTATAGACCATTACCCGCAAAGCTGCTGTTGCGTCGAATTCGTGTCCATCCCGTCACTAACGTCCATACCTGAGTGCAAGTAGGATGGGGGTCAACGGACAATATTCAGGTATGGATGTTAGCGATGAGACGGATAGGGTATGGGTGGTTCGAGACTTTACTGTTAATGGTGTTAGGTAGAGATATCATATGCTCTTGGGCCACCTATATCCTGCCCACCTCACCATTAACCCCAGTATGATACGCTAAAGGTGTCTTGGCAGACGCCGGTTTTGTTGGTTGTCTTCTTTGATACTATTGCAGGGCGCCGTGTCCAGCCAAGTCTACCCCGCCAGACCAATTCCAAACCCCGCCAACCTCAACCACATCCACATCGACAACTTCAACTCCCATCCAAATTCACCACGACCACCGAAAAACCAGGAATGGCGCCGAAACCCACAATCGCCCCCTTAATCCTCACCCCCGACTTCGGCAACCTCGTGGACGAGTGTTCCCGGATCGCCAAATGGGTCCAAGTGTGGGGGAAGAGAGGGGGGTGGGGGTTGGAGTTCTCTGTTATTAAATTTCTATCCTTTCTTCCTTTTTCTTTCCTTCCGCGTTTTTTCGCTTTTTGGGAGGGTACCTTCTTTTGAATGGGGCTATTTTCCCACACAAGTTGAGCTTAGATGCTGGTTGGCTCCCAGGAATGGCTTCTAATTTATTGATTGAGCCTTTGAGGCGAATTTGCGTGTAAAGTAGAAGGTTGGGGAATATACATAAAAGTTTAAGAAGGATAATGCTATAGGTGCAGAAAGGGTTCTGGCCCGGGGCTTAAGTTAGGTGTTCATCGCCTCCAGACTCTCTTGCCCGATTGCTCTTCTTCTCCATCTCGCTTTTACCCATCCTAGCTCTCTGTAATTCCATCTCTCGCTCAGATTGTTTTAACTCGGCCTCTCGATGCTTGCGAGCCTCCAATTCCCGTTCCTTCCCTTCCCTGGCCTTCTGCGATTTTCTCTTAACAAGCGCCGCCTCCTTACTCCTTGCCTTCTCCACCTCAACATCCCTAGCGCTCTTCCTCCTCTTTCGCAGTCCCTCCTCAGCAGCCCTCTTTTTAGCCTCAATCTCCTCAGCCTGCTCCTTCCTCATCCTATTAAACCTCCTCTCGACCATCTCCTTTTCCTAGTCCCAAGATAGGCCTCGGGCCGAAACGCCCTCGCCTCCTCCCCATCCAAGGAGACCACATGCTTCCCCCCTCCCACTCCCGCATCGCCACCCTTATCTTTCAGCACCAACCTCTCCTCCAACCCCTCAGTCTTCTTCCTCTCTACTGCGCTCTGCAACCGCACGTACCCTAAATCCTGAGTCTTTAATAGCTTGACCACGTCATTCCTGAGCGGGCACTCCTCCTGCCGTGGTGCGACGTGGATTCCGCCGTCCCGCGTGCGGGAGTTGATCGTTGCGAAGTAGAGTTCATTGGGGTTGCGATGTGTGGCCTTCTGCGGGAGGGTCTTGAGTTTAGCCTTTTTGGTGTTGAAGTCGAGGGCTCGCAGGACGTAGTCTTTTTTCTTTTCGAGGAGGCCGTATTTTTGGCGAGAGGAGGGTCGGGAGGGCTCTTTGTGGTTTCACCACTGTGGAGGGATGTTTGGTAAGGGAGTGAAATGGGGAGGGAGAAGAGAGTGTTACCTAGGCGGCGTTGCATGGAAGACAGTTGGTGGTTTTTTGTTTGCATTTTGCGCTCTGGGATACACTGGAGGACAAAAGGCATGAGTTTTTCCGCATCGCAACCGATGAAAAAAAAAAAGATATTCACATCCGGAATAAAGTACACAAGGCACCGATCACCGCCACCATGCCTCCACGAGCCCCTTACATAGTGTCCCTGCATGCCTAAGTCAAGTCTCTCTTAGAACTAGAATTTTTTTCAGGCAAAAATGGGAGTCGGGCTAGGATTGTGGGGCCCGAGGTCCAGCACTCCCATATGTTGATGGTATTATATTTGCCGGGTAACTTAACTTGCTCTTGGGAGAAGACTCACTTTGAGGTGCTTGGCTTGCACCTATTTCCACCATCTTTTGGCCTAGAAGACTAAGTGGAAAAGCTGCTCGGGATGTTGGTTTCTTTTGTTTCATCAAAGCACAGAGATCAAGAAAGATGTCCCCATTGACGGATGGATAGGACAAAGGGAAAGCATGAAGGCTACGGGAATGAAGGAAGTTTTCTTTTGTCATACATTTCTTTTGTTCAGGGATAACAGAGTGTTTATTTCATTTGTTTTTTTGAAGGATAGACAAGGCAATAAGGAGGCATTTGCGGAACGAAGTGGAAATGTGTGGTGATGGTTGGAAGACTGAGAATGGTGTTTTGCTTTTCATATATACTCCTGTCATTACCGTCAGTTTAGCAAGTAACTCATCGACGAATATCCCTCAAGTTGCTCGCTATCATTATCCTCTCTCCCACTGTTGCTCTTTTGGTGCCGTATTTGCGCTTATTTCGTTTAGCATAATATTATCTATAATATTGTAGTTGGAGGGGTCAAATTTGGTGGAGGTGGGGCTAGAGAAAGTGTCTCGGTTGGAATCGATCTACTAGAAGTAGTGGAAAGTGTTGAAAAATCACCGGCAATTTCTCCACACACGGAGAGGTTTCCTGTGTTCCTTCCCTATCTTGTTAGTCTATTATCATTAGTTTCATTTGTCAGTTGTTATCAATCAAGAGGAGGAATAAACAGGTATGGATTCGCACATAAGGCCGGAGGCCATCGGAGGTTAATGAGAAGGAAGAATCGGAGTACTTAGCGGAAGGGAGACCGAAACTCCCCGGTGTCTGCCAAAAGTCTGGAAGGCTCTCCGGGCGTGGAGAAGATTGGAAGCCCTCATGTATTGTCTATATAAACCGTTAGTTCCGGTGTAGATAGAAGAGGAGATAGATACGCATCCGAGCAAAATATACTGGTTTCCTCCTCAGCTTCTTTGTCCCTCTTCATCCACTACTGTCACCCTTTCCCTATCTCCCTCTCATAACAAAAGAAAGGTCATTAAAACAATTGTGCGAGGGGACGAGCGGTAAAATCAAGGTCGCGTAGTATAGATATGGAGATCATAGCTGTTAATTAGTTGAGGATACTGACGCGTCGTAAGCGAAATTTTGGATAACTTAGAGGCTTCGCCTAGGCATCTACGGGCTTTATTTGGGAATCTGCGGGCTCTAGCTGGGCATCTGTGGACTTGACCTGGGCATCTGTGGGCTTTTGTGGTTTCAACAGGACGGGCCCAGGCTTTTCAAAACGACGGCCGGACTGCTGACCCATGGTCCGGACTATGGTCGGGACTGGCCGCTTGGGATCACTGGTGGCCGGGTGTTCCTGGATTTGTCTATAGATAACCCTGAACCCCCTTTCCTGAGTCCCCGAAAATTGCTCTTATCATTTTTCCCTTTCTTATTCTTATTCCTCACTTTCTGGCATATCTTGAGTGTCTGGCCCGATCCTGAAAGAATCCGGTTTCGTGTTTCCATCATACATGCACGTCGGATTAAGCCTTCTCCACGTCTTGACTTTGAAGCTCCGTTGGAAGGCTTTGATGCTGCTCGGCATGCTCGGCATGTCGCACTCAGCCGATGGCTTTATCGTTGGGACATGCGCTTGGGATGGATGCAGGGCCGGAAGCAACGCGACTATCAAACAGTCGGATACGCGAAGAGATAGAGGTCGGTGGGGAGGTTACCAGCCGTGGTAGTTCTTGTTCTGTGAAATGGAGAGGGACATACATCGAAGAGAAAAGAAATTTGTCGCGGTCACTGGAAGGATGGGGGGACTTTGTTATGGTTAAACATACTCCTGTTTTTACTGTTAATTAGTTGTTTGGGCTGTGGGCGAGAGTCAGTGGATGAGAAGAACTTCCCTACTCCAAGTCGTACGCTGGCGAGCGAAGTCGTTTGTGTCGTCTTACTCTTGGCGTTTCGCCTCGTTTTGCTGCCACTGCTCCGCCGCTTGGTTGCGGCCGTTTAAAAGGCTCTAGGAATCTAGGATCTATTCATTTACTAAGAAAATGGAAATGCGGGGCCCGAATAGATATGGATAGCGAGACGATTAAAGCCAAGATTTGCGAGCCAAGTGAAAAGCTCCAAAGTTAGAGGAAAGGAGGCTGAATCGACTTACATCTCACATGGCGCAGGGTTCTCCAACAGTGCCAGTTCTCATATCGCAGCATCTTTATTGATTCAAATACCGATAACCTAAAACCTTGTAAGTGCGGCCCAAGGGTGGAAATTGGGTTGGGATCCAGCGCTGCTCATGAATCCGTGGTGCCTGGGGTTGGGGATCGTGATTTATCAGTAGACCAGGACTGTGGAGGGGGTAAGAGGACGGGGGGGTGCGATCTGCCGAGATGTGCGAGCTCGTTGCCAGCATGAGGTACCCCACCAGAGGAGTTAAACAGACTGATGCAGCGTCTTCTCTGAGAGTTGAGACAAGGGAGAAGAAAGCCGGAGCCCTTGGGAGGGGTGAGGAAGGAAGAGGGAGTGTCTGTGATACCGGGCGATCAGGCTCATCAAAAGCAAATCTGAATGCAGGGATTTGGGACTCCAGGAGTGCGCCAATTACATTTTGGCTACCTTAGAGCCCCATATGGCACGTTTGGAACGGCTGGGGTACAGGTCCTCATGGAGAGATTTTCCTAGATAACAGGTATTATTTTGCTAGTTAACTGCCCTGCGTTGCACGGCACTGTAAGGAAAAATCTCTCCTACTAATAGTACTCAGGCATGATACTAGTACTTCTAATCTTCCGACACATATGTTTACAGCGGTGAGACTAGATGGGTGAGACCTGCACCCAAGTGGTTGATCTCGTGACAAGTTGTAGCTAAATTACAAGCTAAGCAACTGTTTTCCTTGCTCTAGCTTGGTCTGTATCGACGTAGACTGGAAAAACATCTGCAGCCGCCTCTGCCTCTATTCATACAAAGATGAGCAGGGAGAGGCGACAGTGAAGATGAGATTCATATCGGAAGGGGCAGTGAGCAGGTACCCCAGTCAGCTCTCGGTAACTTCCTAGAACACAGCAAGGCCTACCTATTGAACGGTGTAGTAGTAGGAATATCGAAGCATCATAAAGAATTGGTAGTGAGATTACAGGTCTCAGTATCACTACCGTGCAAGCTATGATACACTTCAAGCCCAATCTCAGCACATCCTAGCTCATGTTTACAGGCGACCAAGTCACCACACATGTTCGACTAATAAATTTGCAACCCGCTTATCCACTATCCATTACAGCCACCATCCCGGGAATGGCGAAACAGTGCTGGATCTGAATAGGGATACTTCATGGGCAAAAGTGGATTCGTAAGGTTAGGATTACAAAAAGTTACTCACTGGAACAACCTCCAAAAACCCTTCTAACCCCTACTCCTTGCATGGAAATATAACTTCCCCCGCTGAAATCTGAAAGATTCCCTCTGAACGTGAGCTATGCAATCCCAACTACTCTTCTAAAATCTCACTGTCTACCAAACACTATTTGTTGTCGTGCGCCCAAATTCGATACAATAAACACAAGAATTATTTTATTCAATCTAGGAATGCTTAGGGGGAGACCCGACATCGAATTTCATACCACTTTCTAATCCTATGTGTTTGATGTGCGATTCATTCCCCTGACTTCTCATATACCTTCCACTTCCTCCCCTGGTACCGCTTCCCTGGTCCTGGCTGCATTCGGGAGCTAGAAGCTTGAGTTCCGTCTGGGGTTGGTGTTCGGTTGCTTCCGAGGTGCTAATATCTGGGGGTTTAAGGGTTCCTGCAGATATTGGGATTCTGGTTAGGGTTCCGCCGTCTGACAGTTTCATGTCTGTCCGAGGTTGGTATTCGGTTCCGTCCCAAGTTTTGATTTCCTCCGATGTTAGGGTTCCATCGGAGAATAAACTCCTAGTGAAAGATCCGACTAGCGCTGGGATTTTGGCTAGCATTATTTCGGCCAGAACTACCGTCACCTCTAGCATTAGGATTCCGATTAGGAATACAGCCAACATCAGGGTTTTGTAATAAATTGATGGTTGTGATATTTTGGTTTCCACTATCTCTGCCGAAGGGGTTGAGCGCGGATTCTGGGGAAGCATTGTGCGCTGAGTTTGTAGTGTGCGTGTGTTGCTCTGGGCCACTTGTCGCTGTGCTTGACCCGCGACTATACCCCTGGTATGGGATAAAGGTGAGGAGATAGATTGCAGGGGGTCTATGTTTGAGCATCCAATTGTGGTAAGCAATAGGCCATGTATGCAGGATGGATTTGGCATTGGGGGCTCTACTTCTGGAGCATGTTGGTGGAATACTGCAGACATGTTTTTTTCCCTGAGTCTCGGGGCCCCCGGAAAGAGGGACCTGGAAATTGTGAGGTGTGAATTTCGATTTCTGGCCGCACGGCTGGACCGCTGAGCTCTCAATGGAGGCAGCACCTGATGGCGCCATTATAGATGTACTGCTCATGCCCTTCGGGGTGGTATCATCTCTCCCCCCTGGCGATCCTAGGTTCACTTCTCTGCCCGCATCTCCTGAGATGTACCTTATGTCATCCCAGCTGATCAGATTTCTTTCGCTGGGTTTTTTCTTCGGTCTGTCACGAATAGCTAGTTGGTCCCTGCCCCGCATGCTCTCCCAGCTCTCATCCTGACTTTGTGTCACCTCATGTTGACCATCTCCACTACCTTCACCCCCACTCTTCAGGCCCGCCAACCACCGATGGCTTAGTGCACCGGCTGCGGTAGGGCGATCGTCGGGTTGTATTACGAGCATAGACTTCAATAGCAAAATTCCGACTTCGTCGGTTGGGGGCGATAATCCTTTTAGTTTATCTTCAGGAAAGGGCAATCTTCCGAAGTAGTAAAGGAATACCTGACCCTCCGAGGGGAATAGCTTCGTTCCTACAAGTGACTCATAGATCACACACCCGAGTGACCAAATGTCGACAGAATTCGTGTAGTCGGAAGTTTCGCTATTGGAGTCCAGCCCTAGGACTTCTGGAGCGCTGTACACTGGAGTTGACACCCGGGTGTGAAGGCTTGTGGTGGCTTGAGCCCCGACCCGTTTTGACGCCCCGAAATCCCCTAATTTGACCCAAACGGGAGACATGGAAACTACAAAAATGTTCTATCCACTTGTCAGTATTCTATAATAGGGGTGGGCAAGGGAGGCGCTAGGTAGCAAGGATCATACCGCAGGCTTTAGATCCCGATGGGCTATTCCCTGCTGATGCATTACTTTGAGACCCTCGAGTAACTGCTTCGAAATATCTTGAACGGATTCTTGTGGCAGTGGACTGTTGATATGCTTCGCGAGATCGCCTTCCCTGAGATATTCCATAGCAATATACAGAGTATTGGGCTCCTCGAACCATCCCTGGAACTCAACGAATAAGGATCGATGCTAAAACAATTAATCATTAGACGGCAAGAATATCTTGTAGGAGTGGTAAAAAGGAGCAACTTCCCTCTGGGGTCGGGATGCAAACCTTTGCTAATATGGCCATCACAAGAAGCTCTCTAGAATAATCATGCTCGGGGGGTCTCCTCTTATTAATCGCCTTTACCGCACGATAGCGGCCTGTAGCTTTCTCGGTCTGCTTATGGACAACACCGAAACCTCCCTTCCCAAGTTCGCCACAATCTCTCCAATCCTCCTTCACTCTCTCGTTCCTGTTCTTCGCTTCTCTCGCATAACTTGTGTGTCTGACATGATCTGGAAAGAATTCGGTTTCGAGTTTATACCATACGACCAAATCTGATTGAGCCTTGTCCATTTCGCGGATTTTGGACTCCCTGGGGGGTATAAAATTCATCCTGAATTAAGCGAGAAAGCCGAAATGAGGGGCCGTAATGGGCACAGCTAACAATATTAAAGTAAGAGTTTCTAAATCAAGCGGAAAGTCGCAAAATTAGATGGAAAGAGGCGAAGTGAACTGGTCCTCTTTCTTGGCGAAGAGTCTTTCGACAGCACCAATATTTATAGAGGACTCACTTTTGTGGATTCAATAATCAGCACTGGTGAACGTTGTAAGTGTAGCCCACTACAATGGCTGAGCACCTAAATACAGAGTTCAATTAATTGGATACAAGCAACCAAACCATTGGGAAGGCATGTTTGGGTGTTCCATGATTCCAAAGTGGCCTATCGACAGGGATGCCAAAATTACTTTGTTCAGTGGAGACGGTAACCAGCGTTGCAACCCATGTATACTGAGCTAACATAGTATTTGAATGCGAACAACGAGATTGATAGAAACAATCATAAAAACAATAGAAGTTAACGCCTCGTACATCACTCACCAGCCTACACGGCAGTGCTTATCCTCTCAGAGTGAGAGTTTTCAGTAGTAATGAATTAGTCACTCGAGTTTATGGAGTTGAATCGGGGTACCTGTGTTGCCACGCTGGCTACCACCCCCCGCAGTCGGGTAATTTTGACACCCGTGGATATACGGTATGATGCTCATTGCGGCAGTGCTAGTAGAGTTCTGAGAGGGCAAGACTGATGCACACCCCACCGGGTAACGTGGAACCCTGAATGAGGGAGCATCTTATGTTTTAAATCTGACCGAGCATCTCGACCCCATGATTGGAAAATCGCCTAATCGAGATATCCGACCCGCTCTCCGCAAAACTATATCGATCTACCCTACCGTAAAATCTCGTGAAATCCACTATCTCCATCAGCTCCTAATCTCCGGATTCTCAGTCAAAAGTCCCCAAGAAGGATTAGTGCTTTCCTGACACGGTATAGCCTGAGTCATTCTGTCTTGTTGGATCTCGTTAGCTTGACAAACTAAACCTATCGTGGGCTGATGTCGCGATTTACAGGGATATTCGTCACAGCTCGGAGATAGTGGATTTCACAAGATTATACGGTACTACCGTATCTCCTGGACGGTCGAGACAGTGCAAGAGTTCTCTCATGTATTAGTGCCTAGGACTAAACTTAATACAGCTAGCAAGCACGTGAACCTGAATTCAGAGACTCTAATCTAAGATCACAAATGGAGATAATCGATGTTCAAAGTCATGTGTCTACTAGCAATATTAAGTTTAGTTCTAGACATTAATGAATGAGAGAACTTTTGCCATGTCTCGACCGTCCAGGGGATAACATTCGGAGGAACATTCTTAAATAGTAGTGGCTGGTGTGGGCTAGGGTATCCGCCGGTAATTGTGGCTGGTTTAGAAGAATGATCATTGGCGTCGGAGGATTGGAGAAAGCACCTCTATGAACACGCCCCATATCTACCACTCTTTTTTCTACCTCAACTTACCCTCCAATGGTTAACCCGCCACGTTTGCTAGTAGGAAATTGTTGGGCGTGATCTCTCTGCCTCGCTGCTTTTGTCTAACTTACAGGTCTCCAGACCTACTCGCACGGCCAAGCTGCTGTTGGACACTAACAGAGAGCAGTGATCGTTGAGCAAATAAATAGGCAATCGGATAGTGCCATGCAATTTGATATCCTGTAGGAAGTTATGTGGATGTGTGATGGTCGCCCGCCCATCAGTAAGCAATTTTGAACCACCGGTTTTTTGTGGACGACTTCACCAGTCACTCGGACATCCCACTCGTGCGGACAACCATCCGTAAGTAGGAAAGTTTCCTGCGAAAAGCCGTTGTAGTTGAAGAGATCAGCCGCCGTTTCCCCACACATAATCAACCAATCAACATCGATCCAAGTTGGAGGGCGTCCAAGTAGCTTGTGAAGCCGCGATCGTATTTGATTATTAACGGTGTTCTGGACATGAACTTGTCATTCGCTCTCCGATTGCTAATCAATCTTGGTGTCCAACAACAACAACTCGGCCGCGTGAGTGCTCGAGTATGATATACACCCCCCCCTGGACCGGATTCACACCAGCTATTGGAACGCGCTCTTCAGTGGAACGATGTGACCACTGTTAACTCCACTCATAAGCCAGTATATCCCTTTTCCATTGCCTTGTCCGTATTTTCTCACTGCTTTCTCCTTCCCCCCCCCCCGGTGTTTTCCTTCCTTCTCTCTCCCCCCGGTTCCTCCCGACTTCCGATCCATTCCGTGAGCAATATACGGTTGGGTCATAGCAATACAAGTGATACTGTAGTACTGAGCGTGATGGGTCATCCCCTAGCCAGCCAGGTGTGATACGAGTAAGGTAATACCAGTAGGAGAACGGGACTAGGCTATGGCTTTCCGTTGGCTATCAAATAAACCTATTACCGGTTTATTATAGATATTCAGGTGGGGTACTTGGTTGCCACGCAAGGGTTTTGCCTTTATTCGACATCCTACGGTATTAGAATATAGAACACCGTAGTGTATTGTACCGTATGCGAGAGGCATTCGATGGACTGCGTGGGGGGACAGGCAGACAAGAGAGCTGGGGCCTGCCTTTCTTCCCAAAGTGTGCCCTTCCCTCCTACCCTTGCTCCTCAGCATTCCGAGACATTCCCTAAAATTCCCCTACAGCGATCGGTGGCCTCCTGAAACCAGTTCTACATTCTACGATATTACATAATACAGAAACGCATAGTAGTTGGCCTCGATGTTTGCCCGTATAGCGCGGGTACAATGGCGCGCGTTTAATGACCTAACACGCCACCTCAAGGTTTCACTAGTTTTGAGAGGCTCTGGCTAGTGAGCCACTTTGGTGTGTGCGAATACAAGTACCGTCCATACTTGTGTTTGCCCCTCATACCCTGCTTGCAGTGTCAAAGCGTTTTCGAAAAAACACTGTTATTTGCCTACCCCCAAAATTTGGCACTTTTTCTCAAATCCAGTGTGGTATGCAATACCCTTTCTTTTGAAAAACGCCCTGACGTTGCGAGTACGGCCTATGGCATAAAATACGCTAAAAATTTGGTTGTTACTAGGGTTTACAAAAATTTCACTGTTCAACTATCTTTTCCCATAGGTTGGAGCATTTCCCCATCGATTACAGTTTGCTTCCGCTTACATAGAGTGCCTTGTACTCGAGTACCCATAGTTGATTTTTGGCGTGTGTTTGGGCACCGAGATAGAGAAATCCTGACGAGGCTGCCCCGCCTTAAGGACTTACTCTTGTCTGCGCTATTCGGCAGGGATGCGACCGTCTGGGCGCGTTCCGGTCAAACGCCAATCACGGCATTGCCGCGTAGGGGTTTGTGGGAAGGAGAGATACACGCATTCGGCCCGGTTGAAAAGCGGCCGTGCGGGCTTTTCGGGTGGGGAGACTTCGGCGTGCGGAGCTCCTTTTTGCGTATAAAACTGGCCTGCCGACAAGAAACTCAGCACTCAAAAAATACTTGTTCGATTCCGGGGCTGAATGCCTCTGGTACCGGTATTGGCGCACACGACAGAGAGAGGGGGGAGAGGGAAATCCTGGCATTGGTGAACTACTTGTGTTTTCGAGGACACGATTGTGCCAGTTACCTTAGCTGCTCTCGGCCAGCCATAGGGTACCGAATCTGTCTGCACTTTCTGCGAGTCATTTCCTTCTGGTCTCCCTCAAGCTCTTTTTTCTCCCGCCGCCTCCTACTGGTAATTTCTGGACGTTGGTGAAATGGGCTGATACCTCATCCGGAAATCCGCCAAGCCTTGGAATTTCGGTGGTATACAGGAGTCAGTTTTACAATTAAGGGCACAGTACTCGTAGTTTTTTTGGTGTTTATTAACATGACTGCCATTGAATATCACCAGAATCTTAAGGCTGTGGCCGATTTTTTGCCCATATGTAACAGCAGCTGTGTAAGGGTAAAATGCCACGAGAATCAGAACACGGAGATTGGAAAAACATACGGCCAACCGGGGGTCTGCCTCCCCCACACCGGTACTAGAGTGGCATTCGAATGTTCGGACACCTCCTTTTTTCTTTTTTCATGTTCAAAAATAAAGAATTATCTGCTTCAGATAGTTTTAGCTATCTAAGTTCATCCGCCCTACCTTCGTTCCCACAAAAATCTCCTCCGTCTCTTCCCTACTCTTCCCGATTTCCACATCAGATTCCATCTCTCAATTGCTGTCACTTACGGCAGGTGACATCACCCTTCAAGCACCCCTCTCTCCCCACCCCTCTTCCCTCAGTCATCTCGTCCTTCCCCATGCTCGCTTCTCAGCTCCTCTCTTCCTCCCTCACTACTTCTCACCAACTATCCCCCACCATTCTCCATCTTCGGTCTTCGGTTCTGACACTCTCCTCTCATCTGGCCCTTTGCCTCTCCCATCATCCAATTTCTCTCTATCAATTTCGACCTTCTCCCAAACTCTTTGACCTCTCCATTCCTCCTAGAGTCCTATTTCAAACAGCCCCGTATCTATCTTCACCCCTCCACCATTCAGTACCCCTCCCCACCACCGCCTCTAGACCTCTCTCTCCTTCTTCTATAACCTATAATATAGATATTGCGATACTTTTGCCTACTACCTATAGGTTGGTAATGCGACCGCGTCGACAGAGAATCTCACCGCCAATACCTGCAGCTGAGTACTAGCGAGCCTTGCGCTCACGTGCCCGTTTGTTGTACTGCCTCCTATCCATCCCAGCTAACAATGCCCGCACACGGGGGGTTAGTACCACGTTGCGGGAGGGCGAAATATCCCCGAAGTGTTACCGTTTGCAGATCTAAGTCTCCAGGCACATCTTGTCTGGGCCGAGATGTCCTACTGGTAGGCCGGCACAACATCGCAAACTTTCTGGTCCTGCTGTCCTAGCCAATAAAGTTCGCCCTAAAGCCACGATTGCGGCAACACCCAAAGGAAGAACGTACCGGTAGTGGGACTCCTCATCAGAAATCAAGTTTATTCCGAATAATCAACCACTGAAAAATATGTAGATATCAAGACATTGGGCAGATTGCTTCAATTAACTCCTGGAATTGCCCACACCAATTGAGGAAGCTTTTCGTCCCTGTCAGTAACTTCTGAGATCGAAATCTCTTTTCAACAGCCCCCAGAACCCGTTTCTTTCTAACAGAAGGAAATAATTGACCCTACTAGGAGAGTCAACTATAACTTCCAATGATTCTAGTTCTGGTGGCACATAGATAGTTCGAAGTTCTTCGCGCCATATATCGAAACTGGGTATACCGGCAGTGCGCACTACTAAAATACCTCTGTATCGCTTGGAACGTTACCGCTTTCGCCTCATGTCTATCCGCTTGTGCTTGTTAAAGGAGAGGAAGAATGGAAAATGAGAGGTACCGGTTGGTTAGTGTTGGTATGATGATATGCTGAAATACTGACTCAATGAACCGCAAACTGAAGCACTCCCCCATAGGAATCACAGCAGCATACTGCAGGAATACTTACTACTCAGATTCAATCTAGCAGCTTCCTTTCCTGATATAGAAATCACCAACTTCGCTGCGCGTTCAGTGTTCCCAACCGTCCCGTCCGGACTGCAGGGCCCTGGCGCCCAATAGTCTCGTCCGTCCCGGGCGGGGTTGGTATGGACCGCCGGGCAAGGCGTTCATCCTCGATATTAATTGCAGGACTGTAGGTTGACGACCGGGCCCTGCAGTCTTTCTGGAAATGGTAAGTTCGGGTAGGGCCTGGCCCTCTTGGGAATTGACGGGCGTCACCTGTAGGTACCCGCCGTCACCTGCCGTCCTGAGTGAGGACGGCAGTCACCTACAGGTATTTCATAAAAATACCGTAAAAATACTTTCGATTCACTATCTCCGTCAGCTTCTAATAGGTTTAGTTTGACAGGTTAATAGAATTGCATGTGTCTGTTAATGAGATTTAATAACGTCCTGATGGCTGATCTTATCCCGCATAGGAAAGCACTAACCCTTTTGACGACTTCTAGGCAGTAGATTCGGAGATAGTAAACGATAGGAGTTTTTACGGTATTCATAATGTGTGATTGCTCTATCCGCTTAGCTGTTGCTTCATACATTTGATAAGAGAAGAAAATATGCTTGGGGATTTGGAGGACAGAGCGGTAATATTAGGCGGGGAACTAGGGCAAGTTCCAGGGCCCAGAACTGCGATCGGATATGAGTGCACAGCTTGGTTGATTGATGAGAAAATTTGATACCTGATACCCAAATATGATGATAGCATTGTAATAAAGATGTTTCGTTTCTTCAAGGACAGACTCCCGACTCGGAAATTTAAAAATAGCAGTTCAACTGAGACACCTGTAGGGCCCGGCCGTCCGTCCCGGGCATGGGTTAGGACGGACTACAATTTGGCGTCCGTCCCGTCCTAGGCAAAAGACGGACGGACTGGACGCTTGGGAACACTGTACGCGTTGGCATATTTAACTGTAAAAGTGCCAGCTAGGAAGTTGTAAACAGTTAATTTAGGTTTACCCGGAAGAGAGCCCTAGCTCTGTGGGAAATAATCTCCCTCCAACGCTCGCACAAAGAAGTACTTTATTTCTCAGACACCGGGAAATCAAGGCTTGGGTAGGATAAACAATATCCTATGTGCTAAAGTGATCGATTAGTCACTGTCGGGGTGGTCAGTTTTGGATAGAGTCTTTAAATTCGCTCGATATTGTCTTTCACCGGAACCCTATTGCTCAACCCAAGACAACCAATCGATAACGATTTTAAACAATGCCAGCACGAAGGATTCACAATACAACTTGCACGTAGAGAGGAAAGAAAAGAAGGGCTGTATTACCATTGGGTGCCTGATTGTTCACCACTAGGACCACAACCCTCGAACACTTGCCACATGTAGCTCGTAATCGGATGCCCCACAACTTAGAACTAGCAACAGGACTCCGCAGGCTCTGGTAAAAAATTCCGAAAATGTGGAAAGTGAAAATTGGAAACACGGGTTGTTCAATTGGCCGAGCACACTGGACGCTCCAATCGGAACCCTAGAAGCTGTTTCTTCAATTTCAGATTTTTCCTGCCGGAGGCTGTAATATGGTGCGTGGACAAAATTAACCGCGCACCGACCATTGATAGCAGCCGCAGCGCTTCCTGTCACTATTCACTCCAAACACAACCTAAAGAAATTTCTTTGGATCAAATATTAGTTTCTACTCTGTACTCTAGTGTGGATTTACATTTCTAATTTGTTTTTCTAATTTTCATGATATTAGGGTTGGTGGGGGAATGCTGTTGTCATGGCCGGAGTTTTTCATATTCGTTGATAAGCGGTTAATTCCGTTCGTGGACAATACCTAAAACCTCTCTAATAGCCAATACATATTTTGCATGGTCGCGTGCCAGGCCACTAATGGTACTCTAGTCCTTCCCACAAGATATTCCTCAGTAAGGCAGACAGCCATCTTGAGGAGTTGCAATAGTCGCTCATAGGACTTGAATGTTTCCCTATAGTATTATAGGCATGGAGAGGATGGAATGCTCGTTGCAAGTGCTCATGATCTTATCGCTGACTGTTCGTTTGGGCCCTGGCGAGTGAATTTTTATAACTAATTCCAATTGCTCCCCGGGTGTGTTTAGCTACTGTATTACTGACGTGTAACAACACTTCGCCAGCTGAACAGAACTTCAGTTTACTGTAATTTTGATATGATGAAATCATATGTGAAAGAGGGAGGGGCTGTGCAAGCCTATAAAAAGAAAACACCTAGACAATAATTTCGGGTATTAGCCAACAAGCAAGGCTATGAAAATAACTGTGGAGTAGAATGTTATGCGCAGAAGGCTCCTGAAATTAACTTGAGTCGCAAAGTTAAGTTAAGCCGCAATGTTGTATTGAACTCCAGAGTGATCGAGCCACTGGACACTCTTTAGAGTTTCCCTGGTTGTGCTCCCGAGCTCCAGCTGCAACCTTGGCACGAGTATTATTACTACTCGAATCAGGATAGCGCGATCGTGCAATCCTGTATGCAAGTTTTCGGTAACACAGACTGTACGAGTACCTCGCTCTGCCCCATTGGTACCTGTTCAAAAAGCTCACCTTACCGGACTCAATTAACTTCTTCCACGCAATAGCCAGCACCCGGCATAGCAAGCCATCCACCCAAATACAGAACTAGACAGTCTTTAAATCGGACTGAAGTTGAGCCAATCACATTGCCTAAACTTGTAAATATCTCCCTACGCGAGGCGCTTGCTCTGACGTGGAAGACGTCACTTGTACCAATACCACCTGAATTTCCACCCCACCCCATTTCATTCAGCCTCCAGTAGAAAAAGACCGAAAAATAACGAACCAGCTTCTGGGCTTCTGATTGGAGCTTTCAGCGTGCTCGGGCCAATTGAAGAACCGTGTTTCGAATCCTTATTTTTCGCATTTTTTCGATTTTTTCCAGCGGAGGCTGTACAAGTACTGTACATAAAAAACCCATGCACAGCCCCCACAACCAATACCAAACCAAACCATCTATCGACTGATTGTTCCATTCACTCAATCAACTAAGCATCCCAGAAATGACCACAAAAGATAATCAGCAAAGCCAAACCAAATATGCCTGCCCAGATCCCGGCCCCGAAGTATTGTTTTGTAACCCTAACCCTCATTGCACCAGCCCGGCAAGTGAGCACGAGTTTAAGGACATTTGCTCTCTGAGGGCGCCTGCTCACATGACCTCCCAACGTGCCGCTAATTCTGTGGTGTCCAGTCGTGGGCTCCCGATGCAAAGGGCAAGTGGCGGAAGTGAAGAGCGAGAAGAAGAGTGGCCGCTGACCAGAAGGGTCTTGCACAAGTGAGAAGGTGGAGGTGGGGCAAGACCAAGGGAGCATTGTTATTTGTTATTGTTTGTATTGCAATTTCTGCCTAGGAGGGAGGGGAGATGACTCTGGGTTTTTCTTTTTTTTAATGGATGGGGCCCCCTTATAGGCTGGAAACTAAGTCACCTGTATTCTTTACTCCATAGTGCAAGTATCAGCTGAAGGGGAGGTCTTGGGCGATATCAGTTCTTCATAACAGTGTTCACGACGGTCCGGGGCCCCGCGGGGACCTACATGACGACTGCCAAGAGGCCGGGACGACAAGATCTGGTCAGTTCTGTTCTGGGAAACTTCAGGACGGCGGGCCCTGCAATGTAAGACAAACTGGCCTAGAGGACTGTGGGGGGCTGTTGGGGACTGCGGGGGACTGTCGTGTAAAAGAAGTGTGTTATTCTATTCTAACCACTGGATAGGATGGACTCTTATTGGATAGAGTCCCTCCCAATATCCTATGATTGCCAGAAGTGGGAAATACATGCGAAATATGAATGACCATGAAAATAACAATGAAGCACGAAATCCATCCCCATTATTTCCGATACCTTCTCGTGCCCAAGGACCTGCTATAAAGTAAGTCTTCTACACAATCAATCATTTTTTAATGCTACAAACCCAGAATCCATGATAGCAAATAAGTTGCATTTTCATCTCTCAGCCCATTAACCCCAACCGAGACAAGACTGCCGAAAGTTAGCGGAAAAGAGAAACACCAAAAACAATGGAAACAATACGGTAGTAAATATAATACAAATGCGTCAAAGGAAAGAATACAAGAATAATAGCAAAAAAGTGAGTGATCCCCCGTGACTTTCAACATTAGCGAATAGGGGGACTGTCGGGGAGTACGGGGGACGGCAGGGTGGCTAGCGTGAGACATTTCTCCCGGGGGATTGTGGGGCCGTCGTCTTTGGCGGTGGGCTGCGAGGCAATGTTGAAAAAGACCGGACAGGATGACATAATATCGTCCCTCCCAGGAGGGACGGACTGCCGCGTTAAGAACACTGCCTCATAAAGTCAAAATATTTTCCACCACGTGACATGCCCGATACCTTACCGCTGGAGTTTCCGGAACAGATTTGCTCCGGTGATCCTATCTGTTCCCTGGCTGCGAAATGGGGGATGCGTGATTTCTATTCCCAGAGGAGGGTGGTTGAGGTTGTGGTGTTTCTTTTTTCCATTTTTCTTTTTAAAGACTTATATAATGATTATAAACACCTCCTTATAATATTAATACCTCCCCGCTTTGTCATCAAAGTTTTCTAATTAGAATTGTGGTCAAACGTCAACCTCCCAATTAGGTTTACGTAAGCTGGTAGCGAGTTGTGGCCAATCGCACAGTTACAGGAATGTTGTAGAGGGTTTCCATAATCGTCTCCTTCGTTTGTTATCGTTGGAAAGAGCTGGGGGGGTGAATGGAGGAAAATGGATAGGTGTTGGAGTCGATGGAGGGATCAAAGTGACCTCGTTATATTTCATGATATATTATTTTATACTGGTGTCTTTATCATTAATTTATGGGAGACCGTAAACAGGAGAACGAAGTTTATGATTATACTTATAGTTAGACTTATTCCATTCCTCTCACTCTACCGCTTCATTTATTAGTTGTCTTCTAATAATCTCCTCACCGCCTATCCTTCCGCTCTTAACTATTAATGTCCGGTTGGTACAACCCATTGCCAATTGGGCAAAGCGCGACGAACCCAACCGGGGAGGTAGGCCGGTATGCCAGGGAGGTTGGTGGATTATGGTTTTTCCGGTTGCCGGGACAGTGCGGGGTCATAGCTCTCCCACGCACGGCCCATCGAACCTTACTACACGAGTCCCCCTTTCTGCTTCTCCATACCACATCATCACACTCTTCTCACAGCTTGCGTTCGTTATTTCTCGCGTTCTTTATTGCCCACCCACCCACCCTGGCAAATCCGAATTGCGCCTCCATTGCCACATCGGGAAACATCGGTGGTAACGATATCCCGTGGCAAGGGCAGCGGCTTCCCATGCACCACCTCCGACAGTGGAATCAGATATGCGTTCGGCACGGGACACATGTGTATTCTCTTTGGGCCTTATTCTATCTTGGGTTTTCCTTGGGTTCTCTTTCCATTACTTTCAGCTAAGTTCTGCTAATACATTTACCGGTCTTTGGAAAATTGGCTCGAAGCGACTAGGGATCTAGGAGAGGAAAACTTTCTGCATCAGATTCCCTATCCCCACCCATCGCGTACCGGTTTGCCCCACAAATATGGGGTGATAATTTAAAGTTATTGTATCTGGTTGGGGTGTCCCCTTGTTCCATTGTATGTCAACCAAGCTACCGTGGCCCCTGGAGCATGCCTACTGTTCTTCTCCCATCCGTCTCCGAATAAGACAAACTATGGCACGCCAGTCGCGCTACCTCTAACAGCCTAGGTAGAGTAGGCACAGTACCTGGAGTGGGCGTGCACGAGGTGTTAGGCAGAAAACCAGCTCCCCAGGCACTGTATAGTACACTCGGGTTCATAAATTTCTCGTACCATTCCTTAAACCTCAAGATCAACACATATTCACAACAACTCCACAGGGGGGGCCCTTTTGATAACTATTTTTCGGATATGCCTCCAGGGACATTGTAAACTCTTATCACAATTTGTCCTACAGAATAATTGAGGGAGAGGATTAGCGAAGCGTTTCTAATTGATCTTACTTGGGAGGGTACAAGGACTTTGCGAATGCGGCTGTACTAAGAACAACAGTGGAATCCACCAGGAGTCCTCTTCGGGAGCATCATGGATGGTCACTCGATGTGGTTGTTGATGTATGTGTTCCCCGGAACCAGAAAAAGAAGCTTAATTTTTTCTAAGGAAGCGGAGGGCGTGCTATTTATGCTGCCCAACAAGAACACATATCCACTTCAAGAAAACAAAGGAAGACGAAAGAAAAATCTAATGCGCATCGAGTTACATCTATGATTGACCAATTGAGCAGCGAAATAAATGAAAGATCCAAAAACAGATGAATGGAGCTTAAACTCTGACGGCATTAAAGTGAAACTAGTATGAACTAGGAAGTACTGTCGTACTCAAGAAGATAGAGAATACATATCCGAAAGTATAAGTTCAACAATGCGCAACTTAGAAATTGAGGAAGCAAAACGAAGACTAAGGAAGCGAACAAGAGTAACAGAAGAACTACTCTTGTACGGCGGATAAAACTAAGTCCAACAGTGGTAGCTTTAGCATGCGTTGTAAGATGTGCTTTATTCTCCGTGAAAAAGGGAAGCCCACCACTACCTTCCTTTTTCCATACGCACCCCTCCGCTCTTCCACTCTCGCCCCCGCTATTCCACCCATGTCCCCCTTTTCATTCTGCAAAACTATCATGCTAACAAAGAAAGGATATACGACACAAATGAAAAACTCTTCAGGGTCAATGGAGCCAACTCGCATCTGAGTCCTCCCTTCCGGTGCTCCACCGATACCTAGTACTTCTCCAGGCGTTTGTCGAACGATAACGGTGTAGGCTGCACCTAAGCCCTGCATGCTGAGCAGCATTAAAGAACTCGCTCCCGATGTGTGCATGTCCGGTGAACTTCTTTGTGGGAGCGATAGCGGGTAGGATATATGCGGAGCTGTGGGATTAGGTGCATGACCAATAGATATGGTGAACATGCCGAGCAGCTCTGAAGAACTCCAACAGGCCTTAAAAAATGATAAGATAATAAGAGAAATTACCATGATAGCTGGCTTAGCCCGAAGCACCTGGTAGATAAAATCATGAACTGTCACTCGGTAACCTGAAATTGGCTTGCCAGAGTTCACCCCATGATAAAAAAATGGAAATTTTTGTGATGACTTGAGCTTGGTGTTGTTGGTGTAAGGCCTCTCCTCTCAAAATTTTCTTCCAGCTTTCTATATTATGGCGGGTTGGAACAACCCATGGCCAATTGGGCGAAGCCTAGGGGATAGCGACGGACGAATCAGGTTCATGTCTCGGACGTTGGTGGAAAAAAGTATAGCCGGTTGCCGGGCCAGTGCGGGGCCATAGCTCACAGGGTCCGGGTCCGTGGGCCGCGGATACATATACCGCCTCCGACCTCCTCTTCCAACGAGATCATCATGCTTCCCATAGCTCGCTTTCTTGTTTCTATACACCTCGCGTTCTTTACCTCCCACCTCCCACCCCTACCGGACCACTATGCGCCCTCATTGCCGCCTAGGGACACATCTGCTGTAACGATCTCCCACATCAAGGGCAGCGATAGCATCCCCAATGCCTCCGGTAACTTAGTGGAACGAACGGACACAAAACCAAGCGGAGGGAATTGTCATGTTTTTCCTTTGGCGTTGTTTATTTCATATCTCCCTGGTCCTTCTTTCGCTTCTTGGTAGATATCCGCAATAAAGAGGTTCTGGCCAGTGTTCCCAACCGTCTGGGGGCCCGGCGGGACCCCGTGAGGGGACTGCCAAGAGGCCCGGACGGGACGGGACGGCTATCTATAGTCCGTCCGGGGCAACCTAAGGGCAGGACGGCCGTCTTTGGGCAGGACGGCGGGCCCTGAGACATGCTAGCTCAGGGCAGGGGGGGTGGACGGCGGGGAACGGCAGGGGACTGTCGGAGACGACCGGGAATGGTGAGGGAAGGGGGGGGACTGCCGGCGACGCCCGCGGACGGCACGAGTGATGTCTTATGAAGTGAGAAGAATCCTTTCGGAGGTGCATGATCTCAACTTGGCTAGTACAGGAGGTCCAAGCGCTAGGACTATAGTCCCCTATAGTCCGTCCGGTCCTCACCTTCCGGGGCGTAGTCCGTCCTAGCACCCTCAAAAAGACGGACTATGAGCCGTAGTCCGTCCCGTCCTCACCAAAAGACGGACGGACTGGACGGTTGGGAACACTGGTTCTGGCTTGGGAAAATTGGATTGTATTCAAGCTGGGTACCAGTCTGAACTTCTTTATACGTTTCTTTATTTCTTTTGTTCCTGTGTTTCTTCTTTGAATGTCTTTGTTCTCTGATGTGGTATTCCGGTGGTACTGGCAGGACCGAATCACTTCTCTATATAGCAGGACTGTATCTTTCTTCTTATTTCTGTAATAGTTCGCTCAATCAATGACCTTTACTCAGGCTGCAAGTTATTATGACTTCTCCCATCAAACGATCGTGCATTTCTATGATTGGATCCCTTTCGGCTCCTCGAAATCTCTAGTTTAACCCATGCCGGAAATACAGAAACCAAGAAAATGCCCTAGTATTCGTTAGTGTCCTGTGACATGGCCAAACAAGGTGTCTGGTGGGAATGATCATACCGTAGACTTCAGATCCCGATAAACTAGAGGGCGGGATGTCAAATAAACTTAAACACTTTTGTACCGCAACTCGAGTGAAGACCTGCTAAAGTATTCCCTGCTATTGCAACAGACTAGAATGGTACTACAAATTACCCTCCCTAGAGCAGCAACTTTTCACTCGGTGATGCCGGAACATTGACAGATCATATTAGCAAAGAAACTAGCGCCTCCAAAGCTACTGAGGGCACCTGTAGAGCCACTTCCCGAGAGAATGTCCCGATATACACAACTTAGATACAAAGGTTAAAGATTGAGAAAAGAAATTCTGGATAGTGTTGGGAACAGCTGGGAGTAACTAGATTCAGTTTGTTTTCACAATATGGGATGGTATTATATACAAGATTTTTATTTTTATTTTATTCTTTATTTCCATTATTGAGGTCTCTGGAATTGTTATTATAGATATTCGGCTAGGGTAGTTGGTTAGGAATTAAAGGTATTCTCATTTATTTGACACACTGCGGTACTGCCAGTGTGTTTATGCATTACCTTGAGACCCCCGAGTATCTGCTTTGAAATTTTTTGAATGGTGTCTTGTAGTAATGGTACTTAGTGAGATTGCCTTCCCCGAGATATTCCATTACAATATATAGAGTGTTGGGTTCCTCGAACCATCCCTGGAGCTCCAAAAACAATGGCAGACGCCATGATCGCCAAGAATTAGTCCAGAACAAAAATATTTTGTAGGAGTAGCGAGCCAGGGAAAAATCCCTTAGGGGTGGGAGCACAAACCTTCGCCGAAAGGGCCATCACAGGGAACCCCCTTGAGTAATCAACCTTGTGAAGTACAATATTATTAATCTCCTTTACTGCACGATAGTAACCAGCTGTTTCCTAAATTTGTCAATAGACGACCCCCAAACCTCCCTTTTTGAGTCCCCCAAAATTGCTGCCATCTTTCCTAACTTTCTTATTCCTATTTCTCACTTTCCGGAGTATTTTGGGTGTCGGACCCGATGCTGAAATAATTCGGTTTCGAGTTTATACTACATAGGTAGGTCGGATTATGTTTTCTCCATGTCTTGACTTTGGGGCTCTGTTGGAAGTCTTTGATGCTGCTCGTCATGCTCGGCACACCACACTCAGCCGATGGCTTTATCGTTCGGACAAAGGATTCGGAGATGCGCTTGGGATGGATGCAGCGCCGGAAGCAATGCGACCACAAAAGAGTCGGATACGCGAAGAGACGGACGCCGGAGCAGGCGCTATGAGCCGTGGGGGTTCTTTCCGAAGCCTGTCTTTCTCCTGTTAGAACGGGAGTCCGTGAAAGAGAAAGGGGGGACAGAGATTGGAAATAAAGGACATGTGGCACGATCGCTGGAAGGATAACCGGTCTTTGTTATGGTTATATATACTCCTGTCTTTACCGCTAGTTAGTTAGTTGAGTTGCGCGTGAGAGCGAGCAAGTGAATGAGAAGAACTTCCCTACTCCAAGTTGTGCGCTGGCGATAAAAGTCATTTGTGTTGCCTTACTCTTGGCGTTTCGTTTCGTGTTGCCGCCACTGCTCCTCCGCTTGGTCGTTGCCGTTTAAGAGGCACTGTGGATCTGAAACCTATTCATTCGCTGAGAGAATGGCAATGCGGGACCCAAATGGACCGGCCAATTTTCCAAAGCAAGAACCCATGTATTGCCAATGTCTAAACAAGAAAGGAGAGAAAGATAGAAAAGAAGTGGAAAAAAACAGCGCCAAAGGAAACAGATGACCGCACCCTCCACTTGGTTACTGGATTGATTGTTCTACTGCCGGAGGCGTTGGGAAGGTTGCTGCTGCCCTTGCCATGGGAGATCGTTACAGCCGATGTACCCCCAAGTGGCAATTTGGGCACATGGGGATACGGTAGGGGTGGGTGGATAAAGAACGCGAGGTGTAGGAAGCATGGTGATCTCGTGAAAGGGGAAGCTTGGAGGTGGTATATGTATTGGGGGGTCCACGGGCCCGTTGTCTCTGAGCTATGACCCCGGACTGGCCCAGCAACCGGGTATACTTTTTTCCACCCTTGTCCGAGAAATGGCTCCGCTTCGCTAGGCGCTACTCCTTGTGCTTGCCCAATTTGCAACGGGTTGTTCCAACCCACTATCTAGCGAGAAGATCGGGGCCGAGATTTGCGAACCAAGTGAAAGGCTCCAAAGTTAGAGGACAAGAGGCTAAACTAACTTGAGTCTCACATGACGGAAAGTTCCCAGACAGTGCCGATGCTAATACCACAAGATTTATATCAATTTAGATGCCTGCAACCTGGACCACTGCAAGTTCGAGCCAGGGTGGAAATTGGGCTGGGATTCTGCATTGCTCACAAATTCATGTGGTCAAGGGTTAGAGTTAGTTATTTATCCGTAAAACCTGGGACTTTGGAGAGGTTAGCGAGCAGTGAGGGTAATCGGCTGAGATGTGCGAGATGAGGGGCTGACTTTGAGGGCTCTTTGCTCGCAGGGAGTGCCGGTGCCCTATCACGGGAATTAAATAGACGGATGGCAGCCGTCTTCTACTGGATTTTCAACACTATTGGGTTATGCATAGCGGATGGAACTTCCAATGGCCTGGCACGACGAAGATTTTATTGGTACGAACAATAGCAATAGAAAATAGTTACCAGAGAACAAAAAAGAAGAATGAAATCGTATGCGAAAACGAATGACTGACGAATAGCAGATGACCTAGTGAACAACGAGTGAATGCGATGATAAACTAATAATAAACGAACAAAGGGAAGAACAGGACCTCTTATATCCTTCTTGCGACTAAACCTTTCCTTCATGGCATACTTCCTGCACATGCCATATCCTTCGTCGATTTTCTCCCAAACAGTCATCTTTTCCGCCGATTCAATCAAGTCATATCCTCGGTGAAGACACGTTCACCGAGGATGTAGTTAACCGGCCAGCCGAGGATCGAGTATATAACCGCGGATGCTGTTGATAATCCGCTATTGCAAGTCTCGTGTTTCGTTGTTCGTTGATGTGTGTTTGATCCTGTCGCACTAGGTATGCGGGGTTGATGTCGGTGTTTTGGTATGAAGCTAATAGCCGTGGGACAGTCTTCAAAACGATGGCGCGTAACAGGTTGTTGCGTTCAAGGCCAAGGCGCATGGGAATATATGCATGTGGTGAGCAGCAAATTTCCAACACTGGAGTAGTTGGAGGCATGGCCCTTAGATAGTTGCTGCAAGAATATATTTTATTTCCAGAATTCAGACAGCCGGAGAAGAATGTGGAGGCCATTGGGGGCCGGGAGAGGGGTGCCCCGGGGAGACCCACAGGGGTCAGCCAGGCGCATCGACAGTCGATCAGACTGCCAGGATTTGGGGCTGCAGTGATCGTGCAAGTAATGCAACAATTAGGTTTGATGCTAGTGCCCTCAGCAAGAGCCCAAAACAGGGCCAGCAACCAGGTTTCCATACTTTCGATACCCTCCTACACTAGAACCAAATCTCGGGAATTTTAGAAAATTTTCCTGAAGGAGTCGGCGATTGCTTGAAGCATGCCCGGATTTCTCTCATTTCGCCTAAAGGTTCTCTGTGAACCGAATACCTTGTGGACAGATTGACAGTGACGGGAACCAAACAGCAAGAGTTCACACAACAAAAGTATAACGACCGGCATACGACTATAGGGTCTGTAAGGAATTTTGCCTGTTCTCCCGCTCGCTCTCTATCGTTCTCACTCTCATCTAATACAGCTATAGACAAGAGTATGTATCGGTCAAAACCAAGCCTTCGCCCAATCCTTCGATGGATCACCACACATATCCAGGCTCTTCCAGGTATGTCTCCCTTTCCCTTTTGCATATCCGCTATTAAAATAAAGGCAAAAGCTCCGGCTTTTCTTTGTTTCTGGATATCCAACTCTTTCACATTCACTTTCGGCTCTTCCGGCTTCTTTGCCACCTATGTATCAAGGTTCATTCGAGAATCCCAGTGCCTTGAAAAAAGCCACCTGAGACGGAAGAACAACTTGAGCATGTCGAGCAGCATCTCACTCATGAAATTAGGCTATGCCCGATAGAGACTGTCTTCAGGTCCTTTTTATTCTATATCGACGACTGTGTCTTATATGTACACAATCTTGACTTTACAGAAAAAACTCTTAACGGCGTGATCGCCAATAGATTCTCCCATCTTCTGTCAACCCCTGTACCCCTCCACTCAACTCTTTCCTGTTTTCTCAAAACTCTTATTTCCTTATCCCCTTTCCTGGTTTCATACTCTCCCACTGTCTCCCACATCCCCGGCAATCCTTTGCTGTCCTGACACCGCCTTTTTATTCCGAATCACCATAGTGCGACACCGACCTGTTCCAACACCTAGGAAATATTAATTTGAAACCTCGTTTCTCCCCTTGTGCTGATTCCTCAAACATTCCAAACATTCCAAACATTCCTAGATCGACTAACATCTGAACCAAGCACACTACTCCCCTTCTGATACCATATTCTTCAATCATGCAACATTTTTCAAACGAAAATCTTCGCCTTCCACCATCTGAATTTCAACTATATATCCGAGATATGGAAGCTTCGCGAATTTTTAACCGGGCATTCAGTCTTAGCCTAGATTCTACGTGGAGAGGGAAGCAGTGTGTCTACTTGTTGGGCTCACGACTAACATGCTGGGCGCTATCCAATAGATCCCGACATCAGGGAAATTGGTGAGCCCCATCAAATGCCTGGCAGCTAGGCTCCTCTACACTTCATACTCACATGTTTCGCGGGGGCGGCTATTCGGTATATCCCAAGGGAAATATCCGTGCCACCAATTAAGTCATATCATTCACGGTAACCTGTACCCTATTCATGAGAGGCCAAGATATGGTACACAATTGCCTTAAGAATCCCTGCGTTATTACTACGCCGCCTGCTCTATCTACAAAAAGGGAAAACTATATATACAGCCTACCTATCACTCAGAAAATTATATTACAAAGAAAATAGTAGGGAGGGCAGAAGGAGAAAGGCGGGAGGGCAGAAGAAGCAAGAAGGCGGAGGAAGGATTGGGAAGTAGAGGGGGATTGGATAGGATAGGATGGAAACTACGCGCGATAAACTGAACCTTCTCAGAACAAACAGACTATTTCACCCCGACCTGACCCTACCGTACTCTGTAAGGAGGAAGTCGCACCCCGACAAACCCAAGTTAGACACAGTTTCGGAAGGGTGTGACAGCTGCAATTTCATATGAACCCTCAGTATCCGGGATTTCCTTCCGCCGGGAAGGATAATTTCCAATGCCAGCTACCAAGGGTAATGCTCCTAGAGGATGGAATAGCGGTAATCGCTAAGGGATAGTCTCTCCACAGCCTCAAAGCGGGCCGTACTTTACCGCTCATGATACTGCAGTAACTCGATCACTCGGTGATTGCCATGTTTGGCTGCGTACTGGAGTGGTGTTTGGCCATCATTATCAGCCTTATTGGGGTTGACCTCCTTTTGCTCGAGTAGTATTTTTACCACCCGTTGAAATCCCCCCTGAGCAGCAATCGAGAGCGGTGTTTGCTTAGCATAATTTGGCTTGTCAGGGTTAACGCCTTCCTGCTCGAGCAGTATTCTTACCACCCCCTCATATCCGCCGAAGGCAGCACATGCCAGCGGTGTCTCGCCGTCATTGTCTAGATTCTCGGGATTGACCTCTTCACGCCTAAGTAGTATTTTTACCACATCTTCATGTCCATACTGAGCAGCGAGAGAGAGCGGCGTACAGCCGTGACTGCTTCGCTTGTCAGGGCTAACATCGTCCCGTTGGAGTAGCATCTGCACCAGTCCCTCATATCCCTCCCGAGCGGCATACGAGAGCGGTGTCATGCTGTCATTGTCCGGCTCGTCAGGGTTGACCTCTTCCCGCCCGAGTAGTATTTTCACCACTCCCTCGTACCCTCGCGAAGCGGCGTAAGAGAGCGGTGTCCTGCCGCAATCGTCTGATTTGTTAGGGTTGAGCTCCTCGTACCCGAGTAGTACTCTCACCACTCCCTCATGTCCCACCGAAGCGGCATACAAGAGCGGTGTCCTGCCGTCATTGTCCGGCTCGTCAGGGTTGACCTCTTTCCTCCCGAGTAATATTCTCACCACTCCCTCATGCCCCTCCCGAGCGGCATACCAGAGTGGCGCTCTGCCGTAATTGTCTGGCTTGCCGGGGCCGACCTCTCCCAACCCGAGTAGTATTCTCACCACTCCTTCGTGTCCCTCTCCAGCGGCGTACGAGAGTGGTGTCCTGCCGTCATTGTCTGGCCTGCCAGGGTTGACCTCCTCCCGTCCGAGTAGTATTTTCACCACTCCCTCATGTCCGTCCCAAGCGGCATACGAGAGTGGTGTCCTGCCGTCATTGTCTGGCCTGTCAGGGTTGGCCTCCTCCCGTCCGAGTAGTATTTTCACCACTCCCTCATATCCCTCCCGAGCGGCATACGAGAGCGGTGTCATGCTGTCATTGTCCGGCTGGTCAGGGTTGACCTCTTTCCTCCCGAGTAGTATTCTCACCACTCCTTCGTGTCCCTCTCCAGCGGCGTACGAGAGCGGTGTCCTGCCGAGACAGTCTGGCTTGTTTGGGTTGACATCTTCATCCCCGAGTAGCAATTTTACTACTTCCTCATGTCCACCGCAGGCCGCGCGCCAGAGTGGTGTCCGGCTGTCATTGCCTGGCTTGTTGGGGTCGGTCGGTTCCTGTCCAAACAATATTTTCACCACCCCCTCATGTCCGTTACGAGCAGCCCATGAAAGCGGAGTATATCCCTAAAAATCTCCCTCGTTGAGATCGCCATGTCCCATCTCCACCAAAGCGGCCACAACCTCAACAAGTCCAAAAAACGATGCGCAGTGTAGTCCATCGAACGGCAAATAAGGGCCAAAATGCCAATTGTCCCAACCCAGTGCCCTATTAACAAGCAATTCGGTGGCTCGATGACCCGGGCCACCGCTTTCCTGAAAGAGTTCCAATGCAAGTGACTTGACGCCATGCGAAGGCTCCTTCTTTGCATGGACTCCCCAGTATAGAGAGCAATATTCCAGAAATGTCGTCTCCAGGGAGTTGGAGGAGGGTTTGGGTGAAAGGGCTCTGACATGGTTCGAATTCAGATAGGTGAGGCAGATCTCTGCCATTACAGCGTGAGGTCTATTAAAAATATCATGATGTGTAGAGAGATATTCTTTGAGGGTAAAGTGGATCAGTCGTACAACTGACGCCTCTTTATCCAAACTAATGAGGCCTTGACAGGAGCTCACGAGCGTCGATATGGAAGGGAGGTTACCGGCATTGAAATCCTTGGAACCTAGCTCGACAGCTAGGGCGTGGCAGAGCTCATCCGCCGTCAATGGCCGTTCCGAATGACTTATCCACATCAAAGCTGCGATTCCGAGCCGCGATTTGCTCCCACCCTGTGCCTTTATCCGTTCAATCGTCGTACGATAAGCCTCTCCCAACCCTAGCCCATCCGTGATTTTGCTGAGCTGTTCTCGTCTCCGATGTATTGTCGATTCTTCGAGGATTGCCTCTATGTTTAAGGAAACGAGTAGAAACCTAAACATATTCATTAGCCGATAATGTTGGGCGGGATTCCCGGCATATAGCAGTTACGCACATTTCTGATATATTATCAGGGATCTTCTCCAGAATGGCCTCCTCCAAGCTCTCATCCATGGCTTCTGGTGTTTCATCATCTCTCAGCCGAGTGCGAAGATATGTGATGATATCGTCTCTGGTGGGACCTATGGATACACTTATCACTCGCCCGACAAGTCGCCTCTCGGTTTCCGCCAGAATATGAGGCCTCCCCGTCACGAAGATTCGGGTGCCTGGGGAATTCGCCAGAATGTCGCCCAGCGAATCAAGGAGCCTGCCCCGTTGCGCTCCGGTGCATTCATCAAGGGCGTCAATACAAATAAATGTGTGCTGTGAGGATGTAACGAGCTGTAGAATCTTCACAGCGTCCGCGAGTTGAAGCCTGCGTCCGCCAATGGTCTTTTTCTGTTCTCGCCAGGCGCGCCATACTTCCTCTGGAACCCTCTCCATTCCGTTGACTATCTGCTTCAGCAAGGAACCTAGCATGCTAGCCGCAGACTGCTCTTTTTGCGCCGCGAAGTCGAAGTAAAAACATGCAACAGCTGTGCTTCGCCCCGTTGCCTGATCGCACAGTCTGTCCACCACGAGCGAACTATCACCGTGGCTTGTTAGCATCGTTTCAACTCCTCACCTTGACAAAGAATAACCCCCCTCACCTGATGAATGTCTTGCCCACCCCTGGATCTCCGTAGCAAAACAGAACAGCTTTATTAGCCTCATCTTCCTCACCCAATCCGCACCATCTTCTGAATTCCTTAGTTTGTATTAGCCATTCCCCAACATCCTCCACACGGCGCTCTTGGATGTCCCAATGGCGCAAGCCCGGATCCAAGGGCGACAACCAGGTTAAGAGTTGAGACCGATCATCGGCAACAGTATAGTTGTTCGACACATTAGTAATATAAGAATTCGTGGTATTGAGGCAGTTTGTATTATCCTTGATGGTATATCGAGACATCTTGGACTGTTTATTGATTTCTCTGTTGAAGGGCTAGAGTTGTGAGTATCGTTGGTTGATGATATTCCCGGCTGTTTAAGAAAAGCGGGCTCCTGTTAAACGAAAGTGGGGTGGGCTGGAGTCACACCAAATTCATACCGAAGTGCTTGCACAGCAGCCGTAAGGAACTCTCTCGAGTTTATGAATCGCCATTATGGGTTCCTACTCCTAGTAAGATTACTCGGGGGGGAATTAAATACTGGTGCAGGGGGTGTAACAACGGTCAACCATCTCCAACCACCAATCCACTTCCTGCCCCACCAGAATTCCTGCCAGAATCTGTTTCATGCTTAGTTTGCCAAATACTTTCTTTAGCGGGGCTCCCAGATATAGTATTTCTATCACTTTTTCCATCAAGGGATTACAGTACTATTCACTTATGGTTGAGAGTTAATTGTTGCTACGGTCTCATTGCCGTTGTCACACAATGTCGGGTTGGAACAACCCAGTGCCAATTTGGCAAGGTGCGCCGAGTCTCCCTGTGGGGGTGGTGGAAAAAAGGTTTAGCCGGTTGCTTCCCTGCCCGGGGGTCATAGTTCGCTATCAGCCTATTATCCCTTACAGTCTCCACCGTACTCGAGTACCGTATTTTCTCGTGTTTTACGGTTTTTTGCCAAGCCGGTGCCTGGAGTCTGAAATGGGCCCTCAAATTCCCCCAGCCAGCACAGTAACCAAGGTGTGGGTTTTAGGAGTCTACAACAATGCGGCTGAGTGATCGTCTGCAAGGGTTGTGTGCCCAATCTTGGGCAAAAACCGGTCTTGGCAAAAAACCGTATAACGCGAGAAAATACGGTACGGTAGTCGTGACGAAACTGGGGTGGTGACGAAAGGGGTATTTGGTGGGCAAAAATAAATTGTCAAGGTTAGGGTTGTAGAAAATTGCTGGCCGTTAATCCCTGTTCGACCGCAGTTTCGTCGCGACTACGGTGATGACTGTACGAGTAGCAAAAGTAACCGAACATTTGGGGCTGCAACGTTCAGCCGCATAACATAGCAACAACACCCCCCCTTCCTCCCGAACATACCATGCCTTCACCACAACAAAAATATCTCAATAAAGCAACTGAATCACTGATAAGGTGTTGATTGGGATTATATATATATATATTTTTAAATATTTAGTGGTAGTGGTTTTGGAGGTCATTTGTTGAGTTCGGTTTTGACAAAGAAGTGTGTGAGCCGCAGCATCGCAAAATCTTTGGTTACTTTTGCTAAGTGGTCAATGAGAGTACGATCTTGGCGCCACGGGTGGTGGGCACCCCCCCCTTCCTACACTAGCATCCATAACTGCTGATCCCAGCACTCGCAACCAATCCAAAAGCACTGTAGAATTTACAAACCCAATACCACTGTTTACGTAATCCCCCAGATTTTCTATCATACCTGGAAATTATCCACCGTTTTCCAGCCCATTCTGAAGCCTGAGGGCCCGGGATCCAGACTGTACTCGAGTATATCGTTTCAATGCACCTTTTGCATGGGTCATATCCTCTCGGCCGTTGAGATATTCAGCTCAGTTACAGTCTCCACCGTACCCACGGCGAAACTGGACTGGTGGCGAACAGGGATTAATTACTAGTAATTTTTCGGAACCCTAACCTCGATGATTCACTTTTTGCCCACGAAAATACCCCTGTTCGCCACCGGTCCAGTTTCGCCGTGGGTACGGTGGAGACTGTATGTTAAACCTTGAAAACCAACCTATGTAGTAATCGTAATTGGCCAAACTTTCTCACTCCGGGGTGCCGTTGTTCTCAGAATGCCCCGAGATCTGTAGATCTTTGCGCGATTTCCTCGCACAACCTTAACGCAAGGAAATCTCCGCAGGCTCCTGCGCCTCTACTTCCCGGACTAGGCCAGCCCCAACACCCGAAACCGGGCCGAATGTCATAATCATTCCCTGTGGTGTGGGCATCCACTTGCGGAGCTGAACAATGATAACACCCAGGTCTTTCTTTTTTTTTAAAAAAAAAGGCTCGTTTATTTTGAATTTCTTTTGGCCATCACCAGTCCTACAAGCTTGTTAACCGTAGGTGTCCATCATTCTTCGGCGGGGCTAGGAGGGGGGGGGGTACGAGACAGGGATTATTTCGCGGGTAAACATAAATTAATTGTGCGAAAACATCCCCTCTGGGACTTGTAAAATTGGGGAGAGGGGGTGCCCACCACCTTTGTTGCTGAGATTGTTCCCTGCATTTGTGATCTTCCACCTATTGTCGAGATGGGCTAACCGCCCACTTCTTTCTCTAGTTCCACTGCATAGTAGCCTGAATCATGGCCTGATATCCGACTGACCCCCGATTCCCTTATACTTTGGGGTACGAGAAATAAAAAAAGTATCGGAACCCCCATTGAAGAGCACTGTAATGCGCTCACTAGAGATAGCTAGAGTTTGGTATTAATCGAACCAGCTATGTATAGTAGTACCGCGACACCCCCAAATTCGGTTTCTAGGCTACACTAGGCAGGTATATCAGCCATACCACCCATCATGCAACATATGATAATCTGCCGTGACTATATGGCGTTTTTAGCCTAGATTCCTACCCATAGAGCCACTACTAACCTGCGTAGCCCAGAAAATGAATTTGAGGAGGAACCGAAATTCAGGGTGCCGCGATATTATGTGACGGTTATGTGATCATCATCAAATATCACTCGAAATGAGTACACCGGTTGTTGAAGAAAATCATCAACAAGCATAGTGCCATAACCGTGAGAATATATATTTCGCTTCAAAAAAATCAAAAACACGCATACTCTCTAGATCCCGGACAGTGAACTATTCTATATACTGAACATTCCAAACCTCCGGCATTCAACCATCAATCCATTCCATGCCTTTCCGCCCATGCCATCCATTTCACTCAATTCCATTTGCCACATTCTAACGCCTGGCTGGCAGGAATTTCGTCCCATTCCAATCCAATGTAATTGGGAAGTACAACCACTATTCCTTACAACAGTTGTGTTGGAATATGGGCATATTATACTAGACCGTAACCGCGCTACAATAGCAGCGTGGAGTTCACGATTCCCGGCGACCGAGCTAGTAGACTATCGTTCGGAGGTCTGTGAGACTCCGAGTCCGGATACACAAAATCGAAATACTGGTACCCAGGTATATAGCAACGAGCCTGAGTGCCATAATTAATAGAGCGATGCTTCCATCCCAATTCCTCTCTAACTTGCCGATTCCAATTCCAGTATTTCAACAGTCGCGGAGTGCTGCTTCAACTTTGGTGGCGAACAGGGTTCTCAACGGTCCGGGGGCCCCCGTAGGGCCCCACCGGGTGACTACCAAGAGCCCGGGACGGGACGGGACCACAAAACGCGGTCCGTTCTCGTCCGGGAAACCTCAGGACGACCGTCATTGCCAGAGACGGCGGTCTACAGCGTAAGACAATTAGTCTAGGGGACTATGGGGGACAGCGGGGGAGTGCCGGAAAAGGTTTTTTGCGTCGTTCAATAATTTCGTATGCCAAACAGAAGTAAGGACTTGTGTAAAAGACAATAAAAGAAGTGTGTTACCGTATTCTATTCTAAACAACTGGAGGAAATGGACACTTATTGAATAGGGTCCCCCCCAATGTCATATGATCGCCCGAAGTGGAAAATACATTGGAAATATCTTAGACCGTGGGAATAACAATGAAGCAGGAAATCCATCGTCATGATAATTGATATCTTTCCGTGCGCGAGAACCTGCTGTAGAGAAATTCTTTCACACAATGAACAATTGTGATGCTGCAACCTCAGCACCCATGAGTTGCATCTCCACCCCTAGTTTTATCAATCTCAACGGCGTTACGGCAGAGAAAAGCGAGTGAAAAGGAAAAAAACAAAACACCAATATCAGGAAACAATACGGTAGTCGTAAATATAATACCAATGAGTGTGATAAAATGAAAGAACACAAGAATAACAGGAAAATAATGAGTGATTCCCGGTGACTTTCAACAATAGAAAATAGGGGAACTGTGGGGACTGCGGGGGACTATGTATGAATCCTATCGACCGCGTTTCCCTACTCCGTCCCGGAGCCGATTCAGAAATCCATCAAATAATATCCAAAGAAAACCGATACCATCCGGGAGAGATAAATAGATGTAGATTTTTTTCCACGGTATACGGCAAGGGAAGGACATCAAACAGAACACCTGATTTACGAATCTTATCTGCTTACGATCCTCCTGTTCCTAATTTTCTTACTTCGTGTGTTAAAACACACCTGTGAGGCATACCTAGCAGCATACCCAGCTTTTACTCTCCATATCAGTCGACTTTCGGGGGTGCTAGGAATTATGGGATGAGGTAATCAACCCCGGCCAGGGGCAGGCTTGATTATTAATTGGGATGTGTTCCCGGGCAATGATAAAACATCTCCCAGCCGGGCGGGAAACATTTGTCGCTGGGGACTGCGGGGCTATAGTCCTTTGCACCGGGCAAGACCGGACGGGACAACTTAACGCGGTCCGCCACCGTCCGTCTTCAGGACGGACGGACTGTCCCGTTGAGAACACTGGTGGCGAATTTAGCCCCGATAGATAATAGACATCTCCACAGCACGGGCGAGCAATGCTTGCATAATAGTTTACCCCCCAGTTCCAGCCATCAAACCACAACACTAGGTTGATTCCTACCCGACTACCCCAGCCGACTTGATAAACTGGATCAGCTCATTAAAAAAAGACAAAAAAACAGAGGTAAAACAAGAAGTAGGGGAATGGATAGGAAAACTCTTCCATGAAATTTTCGCAGGCTACTTTTCTGTGTTTTCGTATACTAATACATTCGCATTACTATCGTGGAGAGATCTGTTATCATGGGTTTAGCCTTCAGTAAACATTCTTCAGAGTGTCTCGCTTAGATTAGTGGCGGCGAAAATAAGTTCACAGGTATCAATTTTTTTCTAGTGCTCTATGTGAGTGATATTATATGATTATGAAATCTTTTATAAAGACTAGTCTGGGACCTGTCCCAGACCAGACCGAGCCACTCGGGTCAGTCAGGTACAGTCATTGACATCAAGTAGGACTGACCGGCCAAGTCCTGCCTCCAATACTTGACCGGTCGGACTATTCGGAGCCCTGCTGACAATGGGCTCAAGAAATCTTGCGCTATCTTACATAACTTTTCCTCTACCAAAAAAAACAAAACAAAAAAACACTCTATAGACCGTTTATCCACCACTCGGGAAGGGGAGCTGAGGGAAAAGGAAATGGAGAGAAATCATAACAGGGGATAAAAAAGTGTAAGGAAGAATTTACAACTGGAGAAAAATTAAATACGATTGGATAAAGACCACAGGCTGTAAGTTAAGCCCTCCAACAGTAGTGGAACTATTTCACCCTACACACATGACTACCCTATTGTGTAAACCAAAGTTCACTCGACAGTTAGATAGTTTTAGCAACAAGGTTCTCGCACAGCAGATTCGGAGTTCAGATACGGATTTGACGCAAGTTGATTGTATATAGCAGATATAAAAGAGTGTGACGAAGAACTCAAAGAACTTATCAAAAGAAAGAACAATTGGAATGCAATCGAACAGAAGTGAAGAATAAGATAAAACAGAGGCAGACAGGAACGGAGTGCAGTAAACTGATAATGAACAAATAATGGGAAAGACAGGCTTCCTTATATCCTAGCCATCCTCCATGTCATGCTTCCTGCGCATGCACAATCTCTCGTCTCGTTTTCTCCCACTGAGTAGTTTCGGTATGCACTTTTGTGAATCTGGTCCGAGGTTCCATCAGAATTCCCGAGGTAATAGTAGGGCGGCCAGCCGCAGTTTGGGGGTGAAACAGAGGATAAGGTTCGGGTATCGTGAGTGTTCCTGTTTCAGTGCCGTATGATTGGTGTTTGATGTTGTCGCATTAACTATGTAGAGTCGTAGTTGGAGGTTGTATGAGCTAACAGTGGTGGAACAATGTTAGAGTAATGGTATGTAAGGAAAATGGTAGTTGCGTTTCGGATCCTGCCCGCATGGGAATATATGCACGAGATGAGCAGTCAAAAATCCAACAGATAGGGTGTATGAGGGGGAGGTCAACATACATCTAATTCTCATGTCATGGGATTTCCTCGGTCAGCAATGGGTGGCATCCAGGGATGGCTTGGATGAGGAACATCAGCCAAAAGGGAGGGGATATCAGCAATTTCTACTAGGAGGTGCCTGCCAAGGCACAAACAGTTCTGTGGATCACTGCTTGATCAGGCTGTATCACCGCGACTGGCCTCTGATAGTCACCCCTTGCGCCAAGCTTGAGTAGTGTTCCGCTGCAACTTTCTGGCTTGTCCAGGTTCTACCTTTCCTGCCCAAGCACTACCCCTACTACTACCCCATGTCTGCCCCACGCAGGATGTCAGAGGGTGTTTGCCCGCGATAATCCTGCTTATCGGGATTGACATCCTCCAGCCCAAGTAGTATCTTCACACTCTCTCGCCCAGCCCAAGGCTGCATACCAAAGTGGCGTTCGGCCGTCATTATCCGGTTTGTCATGGTTGACCTCTTCCCGCATGAGTAGTATTTTCACCAGTACTTCATGCCCAACACATACGAGAGTGGTGTCTGGCCGTAATTTCTTGGCTTGTAGGGGGTCGACCTCTCACAAGGAGGTGGGTAGTAACATTAACGCAACTCTCCCTCGCCGACGCCCGACGGCATACAAACGTGGTGTATGGCCGAAATTGTCTGGCTTATCAGGGGTGACTTCTCCCCTCTCGAGCAGTACTCCCACAACCCCATTTCCTTTACTGGCGGCATACGATAGCGGCGTTAGGCCATCATTATTGGGCCTGTCGGAGTGGACCTCATGGCGCTCGAGTAGAATTTGTACCACGTCTTCATGCCCCGTCCAAGAGGCCAACAAGAGTGGTGCTCGCCCGGAAGCATCCGGCCTGTCGGTGCTGACCTCGTCTCAACTGAGTAGCATTTTCACCACTACCATTGACCCGGCGAGATGATGCAGCAATTCGACCACCTCCCCCCTCCTGATCCACGTCATTTTCTGACACCTCAGCAATTATGCGTTCCATCTCTCTCCTTCTTACCCAACCTCGTAGTGAAATCCCACGTAACGCAGCACCCCGTGCATGCTCCTTCTCGGTAGCCTTCAGCTTTGCTGCTGTGCGAGTAGAACTATCCGATTCAGTAACCTCTTTCATATAGCTAATTGCATCAAGGGAGCCAGTGAGGAAACTCTTCTATTATGTCGGAATGAGATATCTCCTGGCTGTCCCTAGCTAGTAGATGGCGGAGCTAAGCTTCGCTTTTTCCGCATGGGAGAGGTTTTTTTTCTTCGTCATATTTTTTTCAACTTTAAGTTCATGAATGGGAGCAGTTTTTTTTGGGGGTGTATGTTATGTATCAGTACCTAAAGCTTGTACTGATAATTAAATTTATTGGTTCCAAATGTTGGTGGTTGAGAGATAATTTAACTTTTTCCGATTTTCTAGCTTGATTTTCAAGATTTGTACGTAGTGGCGGTTTTCGTCACTAGTCCGCCGTATGCGTACAGCGGAGGACAAAAGTGCATAAGTTTTCGTACAACGCAACTATCGCTAAAAAAAAACATATCACCCCAACACCGGCAAAGCCGAGGTCCAACGTAGTGCCAACAACACAACATACCGGCCCATGCCAAAGAATACTGATAATGCTGCAGAGGCCATGCATTACCTTGTATCAACGTGCTCTTCTAGGCCGAAAAATGGTGGAAATAGGTGGGCCGCAGAGCAAGTCTGCTCCAGAGAGAGCAAGTTAAGTTACCCAGCAGACCCATCAACTAATATGTATGTGGTAGAACTTAGGCTCCGCAATCCTACCCCAACTCCCATTTTTACCAGGAGAAGTTGCTAGTTTTAAGAGAGACTTGACTTAAGTATGCAGGGACACAATGTAAGGGTTCATAGAGGCATGGTGGTGGTGATCGGTGCGTTGTGTGCTTTATTTCGGATGCGAAGTTTTTTTTTCGATGGTTGCACTGCGAAAAAACTCATGCACTTTTGTCCTCGGGTGTCATCGTTTTTCAACCCTGGGGCTGAATGCCTCTAGTACTTGGATGTGAGGGTAAGCGATCGGAAAAAATGTGGTGTTACACCAACCACTTTTTTTCCGGTCACTTTTTGCTCCAGGCTAGTACATGTGAATTGCCTCAAATTTTCAAACGGGATTAGTTGTCAGGCGTTTGTGTAACAAGTTTCGGTCCAGGGAGTGGAACAGTGTTGTCAGCTTGGCGCAAGGCTTTATCTACCCCTCTTTCCACAAGTTCAAGTGATTGCGTTTAACAAACTCCATCTTAGCCAAAACCTTCCTCTCAACATTCACAGCGGCGAAAATTGAAAATGTCGCAAGCTTTCAACACCACGAAATCTTACAACCATAACGATAACTGTTTTAACAATAACGATAACTCTTTCAATACAAACTCTTTCAATACCACTACAATTAATAGCACCATCTCCAATGATAGAGCTGAAATACTTGCATGGCTATCTCCTTTGGAGCCACGGGTACGGCATCGAGACATCGGATCCCGGCGGGTCGACAGTATAGGTGCCTGGCTGCTGGAAACTGAAGAATTCAAACGCTGGCACAACGGTAGTAGGGAGGATGAATCTCATCCGACCCTATTTTGCGACGGCAATCCAGGAGTGGGAAAGAGCTATATTGTGTATGAGAGCATATATCTTTTCAGGGAATCGGAGAATAGTATTGCTAACAGGTCACGATGACAGGTCACTAATTATAGACAAGCTGTGCGACGAGGCCGTCAGGGGAAATCCAATGGTTGTGTGTTTTTACTTCGACTTTGCTGCTCGGAATGAGCAGTCACCAGTAAATATGCTTGGCTCCCTGTTGAGGCAACTTGTTAGCGGACAGAGGAAAATTCCGGAAGCTGTTGTCGAAGATTTTGAAAAAGCGAAAAGCGTTATTGGGGGTAGAGGAATACAAGTTCCGGCCATTTTGAAGATGTTCCAGACAATCGCAGCCGCCAGGTGCACATTTATATGTGTTGATGCACTTGATGAATGTGTACCAGAGCATCGAGTGGTAGTTCTTGAGTCCTTAGGCCAGATTTTACAAGGATCTCCGAATACTCGCTTATTTATGACTGGGAGACCACATGTGCGGAGTGAGGTGGAGAGGGAGTTGGGCGGAGCGGCAACGTTCGTATTAATACAGACTACGGAAGATGGGGTTCTTAGGTTTCTGCGTGAGAAACTCAGGAAGGATACGATCCCAAATATGATGAGCAGTACGTTAGAGGAGGATATTATAAAGAGCATTCCCGCAATATGTTCTGAAACGTATGTAAGAACGAGGCCGGGGGCAAAGCTTCCTTAAATCAATGACTGATATATTTGAACCTAGATTCCTGCTAGCTTCTCTGCACATCGAGGCAATTCTAAGAGGTACCACGGTTGCTCGGAGGAGGAAAACACTCAAGTCAATAAAAGGTGGGGTAGGGTTAGGGGATGCATATGGGGCGACCTTAGGGCGGATAAAGGCCCAGGATGAGGAAAAGGTCAAGCTTGCGGTGGCCGCTCTCACATGGGTCTGCCATGCGGAGCGGCCATTACAGGTAGCTGAGCTGTGTCATGCACTCGCGGTGGAGATAGGAGAAGAGGATTTTGATCCCGAAAATATTCCTTCGATAGGCACATTGCGGGACTGCTGCCAAGGCCTGATCACTGTCGATGCGGAGGCTTCGACTGTACGGTTAATCCACTATACAGTCCAAGGGTATCTTTGTAGTGATCCAGGTCTATTCATCGGACCTCACTCGGTACTCACAGAAACCTGCTTAACCTATCTTAATTCACAAAAAGTTAAGCAACTCACGCCCAATTCTCTCCCAACCCCTCAAAGCATGCCATTCCTCAAATATTCTGCGAGATATTGGGGAACACATATGAACAAAGATCTCTCAGGCAAGGCGAGGAGCCTTGCACTGGACCTCTTGAACCGGTACGAAGGCCACATCTCTGCTGTATCACTCCTGGAGCAAGTAGAGCATTACAGATATATTAAGAGCATCGCTACCTCCCCGCACTTCTCTGGATTGCACTGCGCATCGTTCTTCGGGATCGTGGAACTTGTGACTGTACTGGTAAATGCAGAAGGGTACAAGATCAATCAAAGGGATTGTACAGGTAGTACGCCACTTGCATGGGCGGCGAAAAATGGGCAGGTAAGAGTAGTCAAGATACTACTAGAACAGAAGAATGTCGACCCCAATTGGTCAGATGAGTGTGATCGAACGCCACTTGGATGGGCTGCCACCCGCGGACACGAATCAGTGGTCAAATTATTGCTGGAACAGGAAAATGTCGACCCCAATCGCCCAGATAAGGGTTGCGCTAGCCCTCTCGTGTGGGCTGCGATCTACGGACACGAAGGAGTTGTCAAATTATTGCTGGAACGGGAGGATGTCGACCCCAATCACCGAGAACGGAATGGTCGAACACCACTCGGGTGTGCTGCCTTTGCCGGGCATGAAGGAGTGGTCAAGTTATTACTGGAACGGAAAGATGTCGACCCCAATCGCCCAGATAATGATGGCGATGGACCACTCGGGTGCGCTGCTATGGAAGGGCACCAGGCAGTCGTCAAGTTATTGCTGGAAAGGGGAGATATTGACCCCAATCTCGCGGATCTGCATGGTAGAACACCACTCATGAATGCCACCATTAACGAACAGGAAGGAGTGGTCAAGTTATTGCTAGAACGGAGGGATCTCGACCCCAATCAGCCAGATAAGGCTTGTGAAAGGCCACTCGGGTTGGCTACTATCAAGGGATACGAGGGTGTGGTCAAGTTATTGCTGGAACGGGAAGATGTCGACCCCAATCACCCAAATAAGTATAACCAAATGCCACTTTGGTGTGCTGCGATTATGGGACATGAGAGGGTTGTCACATTATTGTTAGAACGGGAAGATGTCGATCCCAATCGACGGGATGGGCAAGGTAGCACCCTGCTCGGGGGTGCCGCCGTTAACGGACGGGAAGGACTGGTCAAGTTATTGCTAGAACGGAAAGATGTCGACCCCAATCGCCCTGGTGACGATGATCAAACACCACTCGGATGGGCTGCTGGCGGGGGACACGAAGGAGTGGTTAAATTATTACTGGAACGTGCAGATGTCGACCCCAATCGCCCGGATAATGATGGTGATGGACCACTGGGGTGCGCTGCTATCAATGGACATGAGGGGGTGGTCAAGCTGTTGCTGGGACTAAAAAATGTCGACCCTGATCATCGAAATAAGAATGGTCGAACGCCACTCGGGTGCGCTGCCATCGAGGGACACGAAGGAGTGGTCAAGTTACTGCTGCAGAGGCAAAATGTCGACCCCAATCGGCCAGATGAGGATGATCGAACCCCACTCGGGTGGGCTGCTTCCAAGGGACACGATGGAGTGGTCAAGTTACTGCTAGAACGGGAAGATGTTGATCCCAATTGCCCGGATAAGGATGATCGAACTCCACTCGGGTGTGCTGCTATTGAAGGGCACCAAGCAGTGGTTAAGTTATTGCTCGAAAGGGAAAATGTCAACACCTGCCACCCAGATAAGTATGATCGAACACCACTCGGGTGGGCTGCTATCTACGGTCACGAACGAGTGGTCAAGCTATTGATAGGGCGGGGAGATGAAGATCCCAGCCGCCCAGACATACACGTTGGCCCGCCGGACTCAAATGCTGCGGGGGAGGGGCCTGGAGTTGTACAACTACTGCGAGCCCGGCAATCTGTTGAAACCTTAGACACTAATTCACGGAGAGAAAAGAACTGGGATGGGTGGAAGAGCCTCGCTCCGTTTTTTGGCACAAAACGAAGCCAATCCGTCAGCCAATATATGTTGAAATAGCCTCACATCTGTGCTAGTATCTTGGTGATTCGACTTCTGCAACTTCCGCCGCATAGAATATTTCAAAAGAAAGAACCTAATTTATCAATAAATGGCCAAACTGTTAGAATTTTCACGAAGGTTCTATATGTATGACATGGACGACTAGAGAAACGAAAAAGTTGTGGTTTAGGTAGAGTTGGACAGAGTGGGAAGTTGAAGCGTTAGTGTATATGATCAGAAGGGTTAGCTCTGGATCTGGTTACGAGTGGTTGACCTCATCGTATAAGTTTTCTATGTAGAGGCCAAGATGAGGACACGAGTAATTTCTATTGTGACTGCGTTCTGGTAGTATATTAGACCGCGGTTTAGGCAGGACATAGGAAAGGGACGTGGGAAAAATACAGCAAGAAAAGTTACTTTACAATAGGTTATGAGCCCAGACCGCGCAAGACAATAAGCTTCTCACACTTCAATACACGCAACCAATATGCTCAGTAATGGCCACCACACAAGCTGCGGCTGCTGCAGCCAGTATGTTTACTCAGGTGGTTTCAGCAACGGTTACTGCACCATATTGATAATCCGTTCACCTCCCTAAGCCACAGCATTGAGAAACTCGATGGATCTATAGCGAGGGGCAAGAGTAAGTATGTCGGATGGAAGTTCCTCATACTTCGGATATTGAAGGAAAAAGGGCTTGATCGGGCACTGGAGAATGGGGCAGATAATGATGATGGTCATGCAACTGATATGGCTACAAGAGAGAGGATGAATGATCAGGCGTTCACAATTATTGCCCTAAATATTGGGGACTCACAGATATCTCACATACAGGCGGCCAGGAATGCGAAAGAGGCCTGGTAGGCCTTGGCCAAGGTTCACCAGGGCATTGGGTCAAATGAGAGAATGGTCCTAATGCAGAAGATGTGGAGCCTGGACTTAAGGGAAGGACAGGACATGTCAGCCTATGTCAATAGCTTCAAAGAACTTGTGACCCAGGTGGCCAACCTGTCACCGGAGGGTATTGGTATCTCTGACAGTGATCTGGTTTCTTGCTCTACCGGAATCGTATGAGCTATTCATCATGGCGGTCGAATCTCGGGCCGCTGACATTACCTTCGATTTACTTAAAGGGAGATTGCATCGAGAAGCGACGCGAAAACAGGCTGCACGGAGTACAAATGCAGACCAGGAAGGCCAACCACTGTCAGCCTTTGCGGCCGGGTTCTGCTTTCATCCAAGTGGATATCGGGACAGGGGATATGGTCAAATGGGAGTGAGAGGTTCTGGAAGGAGAATGCACGGTGGTTTCCCTGCAGGTGGCAAAGTGCGAGGAATACCCAGACAAAGGACAGTAACTGGTCATTACCATTATTGCAACAAGGAAGACTATTGGAAGAATGACTGCTTTAAGAGAAAGAATGACTTAGAGCAGGGTAAAGGGGAAGGACAATTAGCATTCATGGGAATGGCTAATGAAGTCACGGGAAGTACCCAGTGGATTATTGACTCAGGTGCGTGAAGAGATCTTACGGCTAGACATGAGTTGCGGGAGAACTATGTTAGGCTTTCGCCTACATCTATTACAATTGGGAATGGAAATGAAATAACAGCATAGTGCGAAGGGAATATTGCACTCCGAACAGCCTCCGGAATCATGTCTCTCTCAGGAGTGCTGCATGTATCCGATATTGACAGTAACCTGATCAGTATTGCCAGCATTGTGGACAAAGGGTTCCAGGTCGAGTATACAAAGACTGAATATATCGTCAGTCAAAAGAATACAGAAAATGTAATAGGGAAGCGGCAAGGGAATATTTACTTCTTGACTAGATCACAAGAGGTAGCATATACAGGCCTGTCTCAACCGAGAAACAGGGCAACAAAGGAAATCTAGCACAGGCGGATCGCTCACTAGGGTATGAATCAGCAGGCAGTGGAGAGGATGACGAAGTCAGTAAAGGACTGAACCTTACAGAGGAAACCTTGTCAGAGGAAGGAATATGTAGTATATGTGTGGAAGGAAAGTAAAGTAAGGAAAGACTTACGGGTGAAAGAAAAAAAAGCGCAGAACTATAGGATACAATCCAGTCCGATGTGGGTGGTCCCATATCAGCAAAAATTAATCCTGCGTCTGAGGTGCAGGCGCCGCGTCCGGACGCATCCGACGTCGTTTTTCTGTCTTCTGCATCCCCAGCGTCCGGACGCCATTCCGAACACCAATTGGGTCCTGATGTGATGTGGGACCTTACTTAGGGTTAGGAATCAAGTAGTATTAGACTAGAGACAGGACGAAAGCCACAGCCAGCACAAGTACCAAGAGCAACCAAAGAGCCACACCAACTAAGGAGACCAATACCACTACAGCAATACCAGCAGACACCTAGTCAAGGAGAACCCAACTAATAACACCAAGGCAGCTGAGTATGATGCCCCCAACAGGCAGACCAAGAGAACAACTACCACAGTAGCTATCCAGGAGTAGCAAGAGAATACAAATAGTACCTGCATTCAAGGAAATGAAAGACCAAAGAAATAATGCCTACAATGGTGGCAATCAAGATCAAACGTTCAAGGCCGACAATGATGGCCCATAAGTTGTAAGAAAATAAAAGAATTAGCTCATAACAATTGGGAAATACTGCACAAAACAAGATAAGCAAGCAATCACCCACAATCAAGCATATCATGGTAAAAATAACACAATACAGAACATATGGTTGTTATTGAAAAAACAACATTCATCAGAAAATTGGAAAAACTATAATCGAATAACAAGATAAAATCTGCAAATCAATGCAAAAATAAATCACGCATCATAAACTTTTGATTAAAGGAAAGAGAACTAACTGATCAAATTCAAAAAAGACAATAAAAGGGGAAGTGGCAAAAGGAACAGAGAAACACAAATATAGAGAAACACAAGTTCTAACAAAGGAGCAAAAGGGATTTTTTTGGTATTTTCATATAAAAAACAGTGGAAATAAGAATTCTAAGAGAGAACTGTTGCAGTAGGCGTTTGCCGAAGCTGATTTGACATTGAAAGAATCCAGAAATCAAGTAATGTTTTTGCTTGTTCCCACAAACTCTGGTTGAGAAGAAAGTCGATAAGGGTATATTTGATATCAGGGTCAAGTAGATAGAGATCAAGATTGAAAAGTTGTTGCTTATCGTCTGTGAGAAGGGGATGAGAATATGGCATACATTCAGTATGGCCTCGATCGAATCCCTTTCCACAACCACACTTTCTACCCGAACCAAATACACCACGTCTCCAAGCGAAAAACTGGGCTTGATAATTGGCAGGAGCCGAAAGAACAACATCAGCATCAAGGCCTGGAAGTCGTTCCCCTAGTAATGTTATTCGTATTAATTTTGGTGCCTTTGATCGAATATTGACAATTAGATCTCTCTTGCCCACTGAGTCCTGATAGATCACATGATCATGCAGGGTTGGTCGAAATATATTTACTCCAGGAGACAACAGGCGTTCATAAAACTTGGGAGAATTTAGGAATTGTGAGAGAAGCGGACCACCAGATGGTATTCGAACACGAGCATTCGATTTTGGATACCAGTTGAGAGACTCAAGAATGCACCGTAGAGGATTATCGGTGTTGGTCTTGGTCCAGTGGTGATAAAACCGGCTAGTTAGTTGAATTGCTCTATCCTTAAAGGGCAAGAGTCCAAGCAGCTTGCAAGTGATATGCGGTCGATTGTCGTTTCCACCAGCAATCCATTTTACACTATCATAATAGCCTGCCATAAGTATTTTCAAACAGGGTGATTGTCGATTCCCTAAATGCTCAGCATAGATCAGTGGCAGAGAGTATTCTAGAGTTGGTGAAAGAATAACTTTGAAAATATTGTACCAAATGCGAGGACACCAAGTATCAGAAACCCACATCATTGCATTGATCTGCTTTTGAACACGAGAACTAAGCATTTCAGCTTGGGCTGAATAGTTGACTCCTGTTCGTGATATGATTACCCCTAGGTACTTGTATGACTGGACCTGTGGTATCGGTAGATTATGGAGAAAAAGTGGTGATATCATCCCATTGACTGCCTGCCTTCTTGAAACTAGAAGACCACATTTGCGAATATTGAATCTCATGGAATGAGTATCTGCCCAACTGGTTGCAATATTCAACAAGTGCTGTGCTTGCCTTGCATTTGGAGCAATAATAACGCCATCATCAGCGAAGAATAAGGCAGCAGGAGTGTCACTTTTTGTGTTCTGATTAAGATCCTGAAGGAGACTATTGATGAACCTATTGAAGAGAATAGGAGCAAGTGGTGATCCTTGGGGCAGTCCTCTTGTGAGCGATTGGAATCTTGACTGAGTACCATTGACGACTAGTGCGTAACTCATATCATGGTACATGAGTTGGTAAACTAGTTCAAGAACCAGTGGATGCATGCCTTGTTTCTTCAATTCCAACTCGAGATGTGACCACTGCACTCTATCAAAGGCCGATTGAAAATGAAGGAAGGCAATATCCGAGGTGGAGGAATGCTCAATAAGGTGATTGAGTGTGAGGACATTCGTTAGTGTAGAATAACCAGATCGAAAGCCGGCTTGAATAGGAGAATATGACATATTCCCAGAGGATGTAATTACAGGAAGAATTAGAGATTCAAAGATTTTGCGAAAGATGCAAGAAAGCGTAATTGGACGAGAATTGCTGGCAGTAAAAGGTTGTGTTCGATCCTTGCATATTGGATACAACAAGGCTTGATTCCATCGAGCAGGGGTTTTTCCTGTCCGGAGACATGAGTGATAGAGCCGGCTAAGATATTGTGGAAAGGAGGTATCTAGCAAATGGCGCAGCATGATAAGTGTAATACAATCAGAGCCACCAGAACTAGAACTTGACATTTGCCCAATTTTAAGCTTTATTCTCTCAGGTGAGATCATATCACCAAGCCAAGATGATAGAAGACTATGTTCGTCAAATCGGCTTCCAGTTAGATTGTCAGGATATTGATTGGAGGTAGGATTTCGTGATGAGAGTGGGGAGGTATAGCAACTGGAGTTGGTAGAGGTAGTTGGGATGTCCATAACCTGTGAGTGAAGATTGAAGATATTTTGATAGTGGTTGATGCATTCCTGAAGAGGTGTGGCTGAAGGAGAAGCACTTGTAAGTGGCATCATTGCTGTTGCTGCATGCTGTGCCCGCTTCAATAGTTGAACACTTGCTGGCATATCAAATTGTTGTCTCAGCTGCCTTGATGTCTTATCAGGTTGTTTTCGGGCTTGGTTGGGCTCATATGTGCCAAGTTCTGTATCCCCAATTGCTTGAATACTTGAACACAAAAGAGAATCTAGCATGTCTATATCAAACTCTTCAGCTCCATTATAGGACCCATAAAGCTGATCAATTATTGACCAAGCTTTGCGATATTTGGCTGCAATTGTAGGCTGACGAAGTCTCTGCATGCGAAACCGTAGTGGTATAGCTGATTGAACAGGTGACAAGTATTCAGACAATGGATAATGAAAAGGGATTTTAAGATGTAGTTGGAGTAGGTAACGATGATCGGTATGAATAGGTAATGTTCGTGTTGGGAGAAGGGATAATGTGATAGCAGATTGAAGAGAGATTTTTGAAAAGGCATGATCCGGAATACGGTCAACAGTTTTATGACATTGGCTATCTGAGAGATGAACCATACCATGAGTAGCAGCCCAGGATTGAAACAGCAAAGATCGAGTAGAGTGCGGGACGGTAGAACCTCTACCAGTAGTGGACAAATTGCAAGCGAAGCGAGTATTAATATCGCCAATAAGAATGTCGACCGATCCCAAGTTGCTCAAATCAGCCTCCAACAAGGGTTCTGAAAGCGAATATGGAGGGTAGTAAACTCCCGCAAATTTGAGGCTGGGAAGAGTTACTAGAATTGAATGTTCTGATGAAGTTGTCGATTGAATAAGTGCTCGGGCAGAGGGAGTTGCAAGAAGATAAATACCACCATGGTTGCGGCCCTTAATAGAGGTGGAAGAGACAGAAGGGGAACGGTGTGTTGAGCAGTAAATAAGTGGATGGCTAAGACGCAATTCGTGATGCTGATACCAGTGTTCAGCAATAAATAAGAAGTCAAACGATGTCTCGAGAAGGCTGATTGCCTGAGCAAACTTCCCATCTGGAAGGGAGTTTGCATTTAGATATCCAATGCGAGACATTAATCAATTTGGATAATACCATGGGCTGGTTGTAATTCCAGCTTTCTCTTGCTAGGTCCTGATTGTGAACTTGATCTGTGGGAACTTGTTAATTAGTAGGATATTAAATAAGAGAATAGAAATATACAAATTTACTAACTCATGAATATTATCCATAGATGAGTATGATCTCTTGAGAATAGAAAAGTGTTTGACTCCAACAGTTACTGGCATCTCTGCAGTTGTAAAAACAGAATCTGAATCTGTATCGGCCATTGTATTGGAACAGGCTTTCGTAACATTTGCCGATTCTGACGATAGACGAATTCCCTCCTTTGCCACTTGCTTTACTACTTGTGCTTCGATACCCCGCTGCTTTGCCCACAACATTATGTGATTTCTTGTGGACTCGTGCTGAGTTGATGCAATTGAGGCACCAAGTCTTGCGGCTAGTTTATTCTTCAGAAGTGACTCCTGAGCTTCGTGTGCTATGTTCCCCTCCCAATGAAATGATTCAGGTGACAATGGATCAAAGGTCTTGCGCACAAGATATGAGGAATACTTCGTAATCCGATTTCTCATTGACTGAGCATGATTTGAATCAATAAGAAGTTCCAAAATTCTTCCATCAATCCATGAAGCATTACGGATATGTCTGGCCTGGAGGAATATTGGTTTCTGAGATAATGTGCCCTTGATATCACCGAGGGGTTGATGTGGTACACCGGCTAAATAGAGTGCTGAAGACTGTGAGATTCGGTGCGCCCTCTTGTGATTGAAATATTCGCCGCTTTGTACATTGAATGCTGTGGGCATGGGAGAAGTTGCGATCGTCTCTTGATACTCATGTATATCTCGGTTGACTGTGAAATTATCAATTCCGGCAAGGACGGAACTGTATGCTGGCTGTTTTCCCTTATTGATATAGGACTGCCTAGGTCTTGCCTCAGGAGTTGCAGAATGAGTTGCTGACTGAGGAATATCGGGATCTTGATTATTGTGGGTGGAAGTAATGGATCTGGTATCAGATGCATCAGAATCGGTTATATTGCTTTCACAAACAGATGGGACCTTCAAAAGATCATCTGGGGCCTGTTCAGAAAGCAGAAAATGATTAGCTTATTCGTCTTTAATCAAAGGTATTTATATCAAATTGTTCAATTATTGCAAAAGACAAGTATGTGTGACAATGGGAGTTAAGGTTGACTTACGGTATTCGTAGCAATAGTGAACCTGGTGTCCTGTCGGTCATATAGTTTCTGAACTAGGTCCTCTAAGACCATAACATGATCTTCAAGCTGACCTCTTTGCTCAATCTCCTGCTAAAGTCTATGGTGCTGCTTTTGAACCAAAGTTTGCAAATGTTGAATATCAGGATTTCTGAGATCTAATATTTGGGCAATTCGGAGTTTATTAGCAAAGCTTTTTATTATAAGCCAGAAACCTAACAGGTTTTATAATACTACATTTTAGAAAGTGATCCAGGGGAGGAATTGGCTTACCTTTGGAATGAATGACAGATGATGGAATTTGTGGTTGACCAAGATGCAACAATATAGTGGTAGAAGCGGTAGGAGATATAATCTGACAATAATATTAATGAAATTACTAGTACAAGATCAAATAGAGGAGTTAAGACAGCAGAATTCATATAAAAATAATTTGAATTCAATCCCATCATAGAAAATAAATCACATACCGGCAGTTTACCAGATAGGGATATTGTTTCTATCAATGGTGTATGGTTACTTGAGGAAGCCTTGAATTGATGATCAATTTCTGTATATTCTGCTGATCCTATTTCTATGATATTAGTAAATATTGTGATCGAGTAATGTCACGTTTTTAAACAGTCAAATAGAGAAGAAGTGGATAGGTAACCATAAAAAAGAAACACATCTAACTGGTAAAAACAAAGATAAGATTAATTATACCTGAAGCGGGAATTATTAACGACTGATTTTGACAAAGTTGAATAAAATCAGTTACACCAATAGTGGCACCGCAACCATGTTGGCGATGACAGACAAAGCCACGATAACGAAGACCTTCAGTGCTTGCTGAACCAGCTGAATCCTTGGTAAATGTTCCTCGTCTGGTATCAACGCGATTACAGCTCAAACAGCGTAAACTCTTGTTGAACCTCGAATGTAGAACCTCAGCCTCTGTCCGTTTCCCATTCTCATTTCGTATTTTGGCCTGAGAATTCATAATTTTCACAAAATACCAGCATATGATGCTAATAACCATTGTTAACAAAACCAGTAATGGGGATAGATGTAATACCAACCTTGATACGGTTATAAATTATGCAAAGAGATTGGCACAGAGAGGACACTGATAATGAAAATCTTTATCGATATCAAGAACAACTATTAGTAAAGGTTTATAAGGAACCGGAAATAAGAGAATACAGTGATGGGAAAGTTGGTCTTACTTTTGCATACTTATGAGCAGTTGAAAGGAAATTTTCTCTGATATGGCAGGAGGTGAAATTTTAAATTTCACCTTGCTGGTTGTAATAACAGGGGTGATGTTTGTCGTTGGTTAAAAATGTTTATAAAAGATAAAAAAAAAGTAAGTGGTGATAGATTATTGACAGATAGGTCCAGTCATATGAGAAGACTAAAGTGCTTAGTCAGCAATATACTAGAGATAAGGTATGGCAGTCTACCTTATCGCCTCTACCTGTTATATAAAGGGCTCATTACCCCCCGCTTTAAGGCATCTTTCTCGTCCGCTCCACCTCCAGCGATTGAAATCTCAACACCATGGGAAATCATCGTGAGAGTGTCCTCCGCCTTTGATCTACCCCGCACGTGGCAACTGCTCGGGGGTTTATCACGCCTTCATCTCCTTCCTCTCTCTGGGGCCTTTGGCCTCCCCTCCCTGGGGTTATGGATTCCTTTCTGGTTCCGTTCATCTTCATTGAGCACACTCGCATTGATGTTCCTACCCTTTACCCCGCACTCCGCGACGCGTCTCGCTTAGTGGTTTGCACGGTCGGCAACCCTCCTTCCTCCGTCAACACACCGTCGCTAGTTTCGGGCTATCGGTGAAGTAGTTGCCCTGGTGGCCCTGCTCTCTGGTATTGCACTCTCTCCTGAGTTGCAGGATCGGTACGGTCGGCGTTCGAAAAACTGTGACCCTGTCTCCGTCCGCCGTGTTCGTACTTGTCGGTTGTTTGGCGAGCCTTCCTCCTGCCGCTTCCCACGCGTCAGGTCCGCTTGCACCAGACTGCTACATCCTCTTTGCTGGCACCTTACTGCCGTCCAGCTGGCACCTTACTGCCCCGTCCCCGTTGCTGGCACCATTACTGCCGAGTGGCTTTCCACGCCGGGTGGCTCCACTCGCCCTTCTCACCCGCTCCTGCGATTTACTCTACGGTCGCAAACCTCGCATTAGGTTACGCTGTGTCATGGTATAGCACTACCTCCTTGGCCCATGCTAAAGTCCGAAGCGTCGCCGACATTCCGGGCAGTCAGCCCGTAACAAGGCCTTGCCCCTAAGCCGATAGGTTCGGGAAATTCCCTTAGGCATCCGGCAACAGTAGTTTTATCTTTCCTCTCCGTCGGCACTTGGTGCCGTAAGAATCATTTCTTTTGTTTTGGGGGGCCCGCCGAAGGGGTTGTGTCTTTCCCTGGTTTCTTTTCTATACTTGTCTTTCCTTACGTGTCTGGAGGAAGGTATTGCTTCGTCTTGCTTTCGTCTTAGGTGCTGTCAGGGGGGGGGATGGGCTCTGGGTTAGAGGGGTTTGATTTTTCCCATGAGGGGGTGAAGCCGGTCATTGGATTGTTTATAGGTTTTGTTTCGGTCATAGCTAGCGCTCTATATCGTTTCTTCTACCTTAAACAACGAATACATGATTATAAAAAATAAAAAAAAAACCCCGGCTTTAAGGAGTTTCTTTCTTTCCTCAATTTTCCTTCCTATACTTTTCCTACAAGATTAGCTTAGTAAGCAGTGCCAAGACCAACCTGAAATTTTAAATTTCAGGTTGAAATTAACAGAAAAAAACAGGTGTATAAAAGGAGATATTGATAGGATTATTGGTATAAGAAAAGAGTGGAGGTGATAAAATTTGGAAAGGTAATATATACTTGAAAATCTTAGTGGTTATATGACTGATATAAGATAGTAATATTCCTTGAGGAGACTAGGAATATTGTTGAGGAAAGAAAACAATAGGACAAAAAATAGTATTGGCTGAGGTGAAATTTTAAATTTCACTTCAAATAGTGATAGGAATATCAGGTGAGTTGAATGAGTTGAGAAAGTTTATGGAGATAGGGGAATGCTGATTGATACTTACAATAGTAACGGGCTGTATAGAAGGTATAATCAGTTCCAATAGTTCAGATCAATTGATGGAGTTCATGACTAACAGTATATATAGGTCGTGACACCCCCAATTCTACCTTCACCTTCCTTTCCTGAATTCTCCCATCAAACCTAGCCTGCAAAATTCGAAAAAAATCCTTTGCTGTTTTCTGTTTTCATATTAGTCTCGCTTAATAAGCAAGTTATTTTTCAAGGTGAAATTTAAAATTTCACCTTGATTTTGTTGAGGAAAAGGTGGGATTGGTGGATAAGGAAAAGGGAGTAGTGAATTATCAGGTATGTAAGATGAAAATATAAGGAGATAATAATAATAGACAGTGTTTGATTAGATTAATACTGACATTGATTAGGTGGGAGTATTGAAAGCCTTGCAAGGGTTCTACAGTAAGTTTCTTCTACATTAGTGGTTAGGTAAATGAAGAGTTATATGGAATAATACTTACCAGAATATATTTGGTCAGGATATTATTGTCTGTCTGATTAGAAGAAAGGGGTCTATTTATCAGCATACTGCCACAATCTTATTTAAGGTAAGATCCAATTTTTTTCTGTCAATAATTGTATTTGATCTTACCTCAAAAGCTTTTCCCCTGTTTTTCCTTATTTCCACTTTGCTATTCAGTTTGTATTTTTTTACAAGGTGAAATTTAAAATTTCACCTTGGTCTTGGCAGTGCTTACTAATCCAGAATATATGCTTTACAGAAAGTGAGAGGAAAATTGAGGGATGGAAGTCAATTGAGAAAAGAGAGCTCATCAGGTTCTTATATAGTGATCAAGTATCACAGGCCTGCCAAGGTTAGTGCTACCCATGAAAGTTGGAATCTTATCCACCTTAATTACACTGAATGTGACTAGCAACTTATGATAGTTTATACTAATTATCTTATCACTACAGACAATACAGAATAGTTAGTCATTTATCATACGTACATTCCATGAGTAGAATCAGACTCAGGGTAAGAAATGCTGTATCTATTGTATGAAGTCTTGGCGATACCACAACAAAAAAGTTCGCTTAAATATTCAGTATGAAAAATTAAAAACTTTTTTCACTTTTTTAAGATCACCAAACTATTTCTATTGTAATACAATTTACAGTTCTTTAATTCATTAAAAAATGAAAAAGTTGTTGTGAATTGAAAAATGCGCCACATCACTATTGTTGTGGCTGTTGCAATGTGTAGTTTCCATACTATTAAAAGGTGGAAAAAGCAAATTGTCACATAAATTAATAATTGAATATGTAGATCTCAGTACACCTGTAAGTTGCCAGAATATTCATTACTTATATTGTCTTTATTATGAAACTCAACATCCATATCAAATGGCTTCAGTGATTATGCTTTAGCCATAGGCTTTAGCTATCAACCATAGCTATTCGGTTAAAATGGAAGCTTTAGTTCTCTCATGCGAATTTTTTATCTCTACTTATATACTTCAACTCTCAGCTTAAGCTATCAAGTTGTTTGATCAACTTAATCTATCAAGTTGTACAATCAGCTTTAACTATCAACCTCAGCAATGAGCTTCAGCTTTACACTTTTGGTATCCACTTTACCTAAATGATTCCAAAATCATTTATATCTATATATTTCAGCTACGGACTTCAGATGTTTACTTTACAGACACTGCAATGTCTTAGCTATTACTTCAACTATGGTATTAGCTATCCCTTTAGCTATAATTTCAGCTGCAGGGTTCAGCTATATGTATCAGCTATAGGCTACCGCTATAGGGCACAGCTATAAGCTTCAACTCTAGGATTCAGTTATAGGATTTAGCTATAGTTTTCAATCATGCCCTTGTACTACTGGCTTCAGCTATTTGCTTTACCCATCTGCTTTGGATTCCAGGTTCAAATATTAGTTACACCTATATTGATTAACTGTCTATTTTATCTATAAGCTGCAGCTATATTCTTTAACTATAGGGTGCAGCTATATGCTTCAGCTATGAGCTTCAGCAATATGCTTTAGCTATGAGCTTCAGCTATATGCTTTAGCTATGAGCTTCAGCTATATGCTTTAGCTATGAGCTTCAGCTATATGCTTTAGCTATGAGCTTCAGCTATATGCTTCAGCTATGAGCTTCCGCTATATAATTCAACTATGGGCTTCAGCTAGATGCTTCAGCTATGAGCTTCTGCTATACAATTCAGCTATAAGCTTTGGCTATAAGCTGAATCAGGCTCAGGGTAAGAAATGGTGTATGTATTGGAAGAAGTCTTGGCAATACCACAACGAAAACCTCGGATAACACATTCTATTAGAGAAATAAAAATAGTTTTTACATGCATTTAGATTAGAAAACTGTAACTATTTTAACACATGTTTCAGTTTTATAATTAATTAAGAAACGAAAAGGTTGTTGTGCATTGAAAGTTGTAATACATTGTGATTGTTGTAGCCGTTGCCATGTGTAGTTTTGATACTATTAAAAGGTGGAAAAAGCAAATTCCTATCGAAACTAATAATACAATATGTATATCTCAGTACAGCTATAATTTGTATAAAATAACTGAGTCTCCCAGTGCTTATTACAAGATCTAGGATAATTCCTGGATAAAATTTCGTGCATTACTCTCAGCAGGATGTAATAATTCCTTGCCAGAATATATCTGATCAAATATCAGGTTCCAATACCAAGATTCAATTATTTGATCGAACAAGGAACCTTAATATCCAGCTTCATCAGCAGCTTTAATCATTTTGGAAAAATACAGACGATTATAATTCGGCCAAATAGCTAGCCTTAAGATCCAGCTTGATTAGTCACTTTTACTTTCCTAGATTTACCGCTAGCTCTACTATCAAGCTTGCACTAGTACATCATTTAACTTCCCTTAACTCTTTTCTTGTATTGAACATCCAGCTCAAATATCAAGCTTACCATTCTATTATATTTGAATTGTAGAACTAGCTATAATAATCTGATTCAATAGCTAGTGTGAATATTATACTTCAATAGCCAGATCTACGACCTGGATATACAATCCAACTTTGTTAGCTGAATACACATACTGGAAAAATAGATGGGATAAACTGTCTGGCCCTAGGAGTGGTATCAATAGTATCATTCTATATCTTGTGTTAATTGCTCTCCTTCATTCCTAATTGCCACAGTTGATAGAATACCTAGGATGAATAGCTAGATTTAAAAGTCGAGATAAATAGTTGAGTTCAATGACAGGGCTCGATGGCTGAGTTAACAGGCTATATTGGATAACTACATTAAATAATTAAAATGAATATCTTGTGTCAATCGTGAACACCCATTGCATCAGCGAAGATTATCATATGAGTCTGAAGGATCTTGTATTTGACACACAGAACCTTCCAAATGCTAATAGCTACCTCGGATCCAAGACCTAGTCAACTGGACGAACTCTGTGCAACTATTGGCTCTTCCGGATCAAGCCAATGATGCTCCCTTCACCTGCCTCTTACCTCGATCGCACATGCTTTTATTGTGTCTATGTAAATTGTCTTCTCTTATTGTGCAAATTGTTCAACTTATTTAAATAGCGGGTTCCGAGTCTCATGTCCCCTGCTTGTTCTAGTTACCCACAGCTGAGTAGACAGGAATATTATCAGTCTTGATGCAACAGGGACATATTGCATACTGGCGTAAAGCTGGAAATGAGTACAACCACCTCCGGCAAAGAGAATTGAAATCGGTCGAGGGGTTGTCACGTGACTAACTCCTCAGTACTTTAAAAGTTTCGCCTCATGTGCAATTCCACATCTCTTGGCGATCTAGTGAATACTGGTGCTGTCCAGACATTTCATATATAGATATGAAGTTAGAGATGAGCCTAACAACCTCCTGGTAACAAAATAGAAATTAGTCTTAACACTTTCACAGATTCTGCCTTAGAATAATTTCCAACTTGAGCTTAAAAGATACTTGAGAAAGTTCAGTGCTAAGGTGAATACTAGTACTATCTAAATGTTCTCTATACTGGCCTAAAGATACATATCAGACTAACAACTACCAGAAAAAAGAATTCAGATTGTGGGACTAGTTGTGGAGGAATCAGCTATCGAGGACTTTCCAAGTTAAGTCTAAAGAGCACTTTTACATGGGTAAGCGATATCCTGAACATCCCGGCTATATATACATTTTATATACAGGTGTGAAGCTAGTGAGAAGTCCAAGAGCCTCAAGCCAACTCAATTCCAATGGGTTCTGCCGGTGTGGAGAAATCAACACTTGAGTACATTGTAAGATGATGATAAAATGCACTTTCATAGTGGTCTGCAATATCCTCAATATTGGTACTATCTAGATGTTCTTTCTAGAGGTGGTAAAGCTAGAGACGAGCCGCAGAGCCCCCTATAGACTAAGGCAAAACAAATACACTCCTTGTAGAGGAATCTGCGAACGATTACTTCTCAAGTTGAATCTAAAGCGGAGTCCTTCAATGGTCAGTCATATCCGGCATATTGGTGCAATGTGCATTAGCAAAAATAAATCCTACCTGTGACAAGCCAATAGAGCATCCAGATGCACCCTACCTGAATCTTGCATCCCCAGCATCCTCTGCATCTGGAGGTAAGCTGCCACACCAAAGCTCTTAGAACATAATTTCCCACTTATGGTTTCTCGGCACTTAGCTTTTGACGCGATGTGAGTCCGCGCTCATCACACCGCTAAACATCCATACCTCCACTTTTACCCTCATGACTACTTCACAACCACAACAGGTATCCTAGATCTGACTATGGCATCATACTCAGCTTAAGAACAGCTACACACCAGTATAGAATTGATGTCCATCTACCAATTATTCATGCTCTTACAAAGCTAGCGATCTCTGCATTGAAAGAATGATTCCGCCACAATAATAGGATCGATTTTGATTCTTTTTGCAGGAACCTGTTGGGCCCGTCTCTAGCTTCACAACGGTATACGGAATATCTACATAGAACCAATATCCAGAATATCGCTAACAGGTATGGAAGTGGTATGTTGATTAAACTTAGAAAGTACTTGATAGAGGATTCCTCGACGACCTTCCAACCCACTGCAGTTCTGTTTACCTGAGGTTTCTGGGCTGGTCTCTAGCTTCAACCAGGTATAAGGAATGTCTACATACCACCAATATTCAGGATATCGCTGACCACTATGGAAGTATTAGGTAGATTAAACTTTAGAAGTACGCGATAGGGGACTTCTCAACAACCATCAAACCGATTTCAATTCCCTTTATAGGATATTGCCCAGCTCGTCTCAGGCTTTACGCCTGTATGAGGAACGACTCAATAGCTCCAATACTTGGGATATCGCTGACGACTATGGAGGTGTTCTGTAGGTTCAATCTAGGAAGTACTCAAAGGCGGGTACCTGCGCAACTGCTTGACAGATATTGAATCTGTTTCCGGGAGGTTTCTGGGCTCGTTTCTACCTTCACGCCGGTATACGGAACGTCTACATAGCACCAATATTCAGGTTATCGGTAATCACTATGTAAGTGCTCTTGAGGTTCTGTGTTGGAACTACTCAATGGTGGATTCCGCCAGAACCATTTGACCAATTTCGATTGTGTTTGCGGGAGGTTGCTGGGGCTGTGTCTAGCCTCACGCCGGTATACGGAACATCTACATAGCCCCCATATTCAGGATATCGCTGACCACTCTGGAATGGCGCTTTAGGTTCCTCATAGGATGTCCTTGATGACAGATTCCTCCCCAACTGGGAGACTAAATTCGATTCTGTTTGCGCAAGGGTGCTGGGCCCGCCTCTAGCTTCACGCCAGTATAAGGAACATCTACATAGCCCCCATATTCAGGATCTCGCTGACAACTATGGAAGTGCACTTTAGGTTCCTCATAGGATGTCCTTCATGACCGATTCCTCCCCAACTGCGAGACTAAATGCGATTCTGTTTGCGCGAGGGTGGTGGGCCCGCCTCGAGCCTTAGGCCGCTATAAGGAATATCTACATAGTATGGGCATTCAGGATGTCACTGACCTCTCTGGAAGTACTCTTCGGCGCAACTTGTGAAGTACTGGATGGCCGATTTCTTCACAACCGTTGGTCCCATTTCAGTTCTGTTTGCGGGCAGCTGCTTGGCTCCTTTCTAGCTTCAAGTCAGTATAAGGAACCTCTCTGTTACATCAATACCCATAATATCACGGTTTACTCTTACAGGGGTGCATGGAAGAAGGATGGGTGATAAGACTCGGAAGCCTGTATTTAAATGAGTAGTAGAATTGGAAACATAAGAGAAGACAATTTACATAGACTCTACTAGTGTAGAATATTTGGGACCAAGGTAAGGGAAAGGTAAAGGAGGAACCCATGACGGTATCTGGAAGAGCCGGTTGTGGCTTATACTACTTCCAGAAGAGTCTGTATTGTGTCCGGAACATTCTGAAGATTTTATGTTACCAGTGGTTGCGTCCAGATGTAATTTTCGTACAAGCCTCAGTCCAGAGTCTCTGTTAACATTTGGAGTATTTTGAGTATCTGATGCACGAGACGCTCCGAAGGCATACCATCAACTATGCTGATGTGGACGTTCTGTATACTAGGACTATTCTAAAGCTGGTGTCGAGCCCAACCGCCTTACACAAACAGATTCAGAATTAGTCGACCAGGCCTGATAGTACTAGTATTCAAACCCAGATATGGCTAGCTCAGCAAGACCAGGGATAATAGGCACAGTGCGATGAATTTTATCCTGTTGGGGAGCTGTTGTCAAGCTGAGTAGATAGCCGGAGTCAGCCCCAGATTGTGTATTTTGGTTGTAAAGTAGTTATCAGGGTAGCAGTAGAGGTGTGGATGTCAAGTAGTGTAATCAGAGCAAGATATACAGTCACATAGCATCAAAGGCTAAGTGCCGCAAAACCACCACCCAGATATGTGCTGACAAGAGTGTCTCCATGGGATGACTTGGTTCCAGACCAGAGTAACCAGGTATTTTGGCAATCTCAAAGAAAAAGTTCTGAAAATGGCATAGCCAGCTGTTTTTAGGGAATAGCTAAGATTAAGGGTACCTTCTCTTTTGCCTCTAGCGCCCACACTAACTTGATAGTTTTAGCCAAAACCAGACCATTGGTAAGAATTAGACAAGGCGGGAAAACTAGATCAGGAGCGAGAACAGTCCAGGATGTATGCCAGAAGTAGAGTGGATAAGTGGTGAATCTGGAAGGGTTATGGTGTTTTGATGGTAGTCTTGAAACCTGGCATGAAACTCTATGGGGTAAGATACCCCTGGACAGACTAGCTATAGCTTCTCACCTCTGAATGCTCTGGAAGCTTAACACACAAGGTTCAGCTAGTAGGTATCCAGATGGAATGTTGGGTCCTCTGAAACTGGATTTATTTTTGCTGATATAATGAATCAAATATTTTATCACTAGAGCTAGATGCTATTTCTATTATAATTCGTATAGATCTTTTGTAAAAGGCAAGTATCAAATTAATACAAGAGGCATGTTATTATAAACATACTACATGATCTGATTACAAAAGTTCTACATTATTATTATCAATTATACAAGTATATTTTGCTAATATTAAGCAAAACTACACCCAGGTATCTGCCTCCGGATTATTCTTCTACTATATTTACATCTCAAATAACCTCCAGCAATATCCTAAAGTAAAAAGAACATTATTTATTAAATTTAAAATATCAGAATTGCATCCCTTGTTATTGTTACTACTGTTGCAATATTCAGATTTGATCCTATTAAAAGATGGAAAAAGTAAATTTCTATCTTAACCTATAATAAAATCTTTACTTCTCAGTATAGCTATAATTTCTCAAAAATCATCTTATATCCTGACTTTTTCACCAACTCTAGTATATTTAATGAATAGAAATAATATTTTCACTGAGCTACTAGTAATAATATATGACTTGACATCAATAGAACAATATTATATTTGAACAGGCATTTTTAATAGTTGGATTACAGGGTTAACTTGAATATTCAGCTCAATCAACTCATATTAATATTTGCATAAAATAGGTAACATTCTGATCTGACCTAAATGATGAGTATTAATATCTTTACAGGATAGTTAGCATTTCATATCTAACCTAAATAGCTTGATTTACATTGAGGCCATAGGGGCTTCAATCTTTGAATCTAACTGTTGCTTTTGATATTTGAATTGAAAAGCAGGCTCTAATATTAGCCTTTCCTTGTAGTAATATATTTCAATTGTATAATTGCATATACTAGGTAAATTGAACCACTAGTATTAATATTATACTTAAATCAATATTTCTAGTAATGGAATTTATCAGCTCACTTTAATTACTAAATATACATAGTAGACAAAATAAATTATATCAACAAGCTGGTTCAAAGGCTGGTATTCATGTCCCACTACAATTTAAAGGTTCAATTAATAACTTGAATTGCAAAGCGCTATTCGTGAAAGAATTTCGGTTATAAATATATAGGTTAAATTGGTATGAGAGAGGAGCTAACCTTGTAGAATACAAAGCTAAGTAGGCCAACGATCTTCATCGCAATAGACTAGTAATCGAGGCTCACCACACATTGCTTGTTAAATGTAAGAAACCAACATATAATCAAATATATATCAGTATAACTAGTCTATTATAACTTATTATATTGTGAAGGACGCGGCGTGGTTCCTTAATTATTGTTAATCACAATCGTAGATGTCTGCTATTTATAATAATGGTTGTTCAGCCTGTACTTCACTAGTAACTGTTATCAAAGGTTCCATTTTGGAAAACAAAGTATAAATCCCTTTTGAACCAGCCAATCTGGCCTACTCTTACTTTAAAAGTCTCCCAAACTGCTAGTGCCTCAAATTGTATCTCTACTGGTCAAATCTATTGTCTTTAATCTAACTCTGATCATCAAGTATGTATCATTATCGAATCCTATTTCTAATCTACGAATTGTAATCTAGAATAGAGAATGATTACATCCAATATTGAGTTATTCGAGTATTATCCAATACTATGCATATGCAACAAGACAATAAGTGCAGTAGTACTCTCTAAAGATCATTTTAATCACGTAAACCTATCATGAAATATACACTGAGCTAGTATTGTGTAGAGTCTGTTATATACGTGAAGAAACTGATTTACTCAGAGGGAAGCTAGAGTTCACACATACTGTCTGCATCTGACAGCTCCATACCTGGCTCAGAATATGAGGTAACCTACTTCTGCTCCTTTAATAATACCTATGTTTAATAGTTGAGTTTACTTACTAGGTTTAATGGCTAAGTAGAAGAGCTATATTGAGTAGTAATGAGCTTAAAAAAAGTAATAGGAATATCTGGCATGAATAACAACCAGAATGCCATAATAAAAATATGTGATTGATATAGCTCAATGACAGATATGTGATATATATAAGAGAATATTGGTAAATAAAAAGTGTAAGGGATTAAATGTTGAAGAATCTTAATATAAATACATTTAGTGATTTGATTGATAAAGGTTTAATGGAGTTGGTAATAATACAAGTCATGTTCATGAATGTTAAGCCAGACACCAAGAACTCCATATCGGCATCAATATTATACAAATACTTCGCTTGAATCCAGAGCCAGAAGTCTTGAGTATATAACAAGAAAATAGTTCAATTATAAATTTAATGTAAAAAAATAAGAATTTCTTTTGTAAGAATAAAGATGAGGAAGGATTGAATACTTTAAAACAACTTACAACTTCATAGTAAATTAGAAAATGAAAAACTTGTTGTGGATTGAAAGTTATGGATGATAATTCTTATTATTGGTATTGAAATATGTGGTTCTCATACTATTAAAAGGTGGAAAAAGTAAATCTTTATACAATCTAATAATGAAATATGTATATCTGAGTATAGCTATAATTTGTCAAAAATAAATTTGTCGACTGTTGTTTCTTATAAAATTTAGCATCATTTGGTAATTTTATATAGATAATAGGATTGAGTAGTATGTCATAATATATTGCTTGAACAAATGAAAACAATATCAAGCTTGCATCGCAGCCTATAGTTCGTATAATGGGGAGTTGGATTTAATATCTTTCTACAAGTAATAGTACAATAATCAGGCATGAACAGCTAGCTCTACTATTGGAATTAAACAGCCAACTCCGATCTTATAATTCAATAACAGACAATAAGTATTAGATGAAATAGCCACAGAAGCTTTAAAACTTACTCAAATAGCTTGGTAATATGTATAGATTATAAAACTAATATTAACTTAAATATCTTGGCTGGATACAGTCCCACTATAGCTGGCTTGAATAGTAGGCTGTGTTGATTGGATTAAAGAGATTGTATTAATATATAGCTTGAATGGCTGACTAAATCTCAGTTCGAAACAGAGCAATATTTAAATCAAATACTTAGCTCTCATAAGTTAATTAAACGTTACATTTAATATCACACTAACCCAGTTACCTCTACATACTCTCACAATCTTCTAAGCCACTAAGCCCATGGTATTGCTTGGTAAAGAAAATATAGTTACTGCTAGAACATGGTGAGAAAGTCAATATTCTCTAAACCTTGAGTTGGAGCTGATCCTAAAGATAACTGCTCCAAGTTCAATTTCTAGAATGTTACGTTTTAGAACCGGCAAATTCCAGCTCACTTGGGTATTTAACTTGAAGTGAGTACTATGCTTGACATTCTGTGGTCTAGCACTGTATATACAGGTTTCTTGATACTTGGTGTCAAACCTATGGTAATCTGGTTACTGTTACGGGGTAGCTAGAGGGTAGGATTCCAAGCTAACTAGGCCAAGGATATTTGACACAACGGATAATAGTCAGGAAGGCTCGTTGGGAATAATTTGGTAAAGGTAAAGTAATTAAGTGTAGTCAAATATCAAAGAGTTAGAATATAACTCGATAACATGTTATATTGTTAAGGTCTCTTCTCCGTTGCTTGATGATCCTTCAACCACCAGGAGAGAGTCCTCTATTTATACTAATGTTCATGCTACTTGGACTTCTCTAGTTAAGAAGTATCTTCCGAACAATGCAGTTCGTCAGAACAAAGTGCGAACACCGTGTGACCCTGAAACCTTGCCCAGTTCAACTAAGAGAATCTCCCAAAGTGCTATTTCATCTGAGCGTGTCCTCACTCCACCAGTAGACAGTCTTCGATCTCTTCGTCATGATAGACTATAAAAGAATATGCGGCCTAAATGCCTACATACCAATAGTAGTATGGAATATGGAGTGATCAGTTCCGATATCCAGCTATCAAAGCATTATGCAGCTAATCGCATATGCAACTAGAAAATGAAAGGAGTAGTAATCTCTAAACATCGTTCCAATCAGTTAAACATAACTTGAAACGTGCTCTCATTTAGTATTCCGAGTCGTCTTCCAGATGGCTCTGTGAAGCTCCTAACTCCGGGAATTTGGGTTCGGGTATCTGGTCATTCTTTGAAGCCATATACCTCGCTCTTTATTAGGTAAGCTATTCCTGCTAGGGTAATAGTTACACAATATTCACATGCCTATCGGGCATGTATAATACACAAGTACAACTACAGAACCCAGCCAGAATCTCATCCTTGAATATTGCGAAATCCCCTACAAGCTATAGAGAAATATAACATATATTCCTACAAGGCTATTATTAAAGAAATTACACCGCTGGCAATATTCAGGGTTAAATCCTTATATCACTAGAAGTGCTGATCTGATTCACCAACTCAAAATGGAACATTGAGAAGTTTAACGCCAGCTCTACAATGCTACAAGGTTTAATGCAGTTTGGTCATAAGTTGAGCAATAGCAATCAGTTTGAGACCGGTGTAGGGAACTCCAGAGGAGGCTTTAGACACCGGAATCTGATGGTGGATAGCTCGACAACCGGTACCCAGATTGATATCTGTGAACAGCGGATAGTAGAACATCACATTCACTATATAAGGGATTAAGCTAGCTGAATGTTACAATATAGTGTCTGAATCTGCTGACACTCAGGAGCAGATTCTTTGGTGAATAAAAAGCCTGAACGGCATGGCAAATCAGACGACAACCTCGGCACAGATTCTGAAGGAGATTGCGGAACGTCATTGAGCTTTGTTAAGAGTTAGCCGAAGATAGAATTCATTGCGCCAAAGTTATATTTCTAATAGTACCTAACTGGCGATCACTTGGCTTGATATGATATTCCTTCACAACCCGAAGACTAATTATGGATTGTATTACCCGAGAATATTGTTCTCAATTCCAGCTATAAAGGCGTATAAGGTACATATTTATTGAATCACAACTAAGAAATCCACACACTCTTTTGTAACTCATCATTTGACACAATCCACAAAGTATCAATCGTCCATCCCTCCACAACTACTGCTCTAATCGTACATTTAATTGGACAAGGAGGTTGGACTTGGTAACAGCTACAGCGGAGTATATGGTACAGTTCTGTGGTATTGAAATTCAGGAATCGGCCAATGTTTCTAGTGCGACTTGTTTCATCCAGCTCAAGTGGAACTAAATCCCAAATAACTCTTCAACTACTTGAGAGACTCTGGACCTTATTATCCAAGGTTGTTGGGCTCAAAGCCAACAACACAGCAGTATAAGATACGGTTATTGCATTTCAAGCCACATGAAGCAGTCAACCCTCCCAAGAAGAGTCCTCTGATCCCACTAATGAAGACCTCAATCATAGATACCTCTCACGCAACCTGACCGATTCTAGATCTGATTGCTGGAGGTTTCTGTGCTCAACACTAGCTATCCAACGTTATAAAATATGTATCTGTTACTGCAAGGCTCATGCATCCATCAACTCTGCTGAACGTGGTCTCTTCACTTACTTCAGGTAAAACTCAAATATGGCTATGCTTAGAACCAATTGACCATGTGGGAATCTGATTGCAGTAGTGGTTGCCTGCATTACTGGCTACATGCCACTATGAGATATGTCCACAGAGACGAATTCCCTTTAGAGTGGGAGGGCTCCAGGGTGTATAGGGCCTACAACCTTACAGGATTGATGTTACTATGTGAATTAGTGAGTATAGTAAAATAATAGAAGCGTAGTTGTGGTAAAGTTAATAATTTGACAGGATGATTTCTGAGGTTACCCAGGTTACACAGGTCAGGAACATGTAAGGGAGAATTTTCAGCCTATCGGGAAAGATCAGTTGGGAATGCTATTTTTCTAGAGAATTCAATCAGGTGTCTTGTAACATCCTTTGTATGAGATGCGACTCCTATTTGTATTCTGTATATTATGGACTATATTAGTTTGCTGCGGCTGCATTTTGCACTAGAATGGTTGGATTTGAACTAATCCAGAATGTCACACCATGTCCTGAGTCATCTTCAATGTATTGAACTTTTGGGAGATGACAGGCTGGAGGCGCTTAGGACTCCGATAATCCTCTTGACAGATAATATCAAACCTAAGAATATTCAGATCATGAACTCAAAATCGATGCTTCAGTTATTGATCAATTTACTATATAGTTGCCCTTAAGTTATGTTAGAGTAACACCCTCTGACTATTTTCTCAGGGAAACAGGTTTGATAAAACTAATGTGTCCATTTTACCAGCTTGTAGCTAATTGAATTAAGTAGTAACCTTAGTTGCTTACACGAGTTTGTATACTGTTATTGATATTTATCTATTTCAGTTACCTAATATTTAATATATTAATATCAAGCTGAATCAATTGGCACAATATATATGAGAGATGGGGTTAATTTATTACAATTTTATTTGAGGTCTCTCGTCTGCTTGTTAATTTGAAAAATATATATATATAATTGAATACTACTTGTAATAGATCAGTAAAGAGTTTATTATAAAACCATTATACTTGGAATGGTCCAATAGATTCTATAATGTGTACACTGTTATTGTAACTATATAATTACATCTTATTTCTATCTTAATTAAATTTGTATCTTGAGCAGCTTGATTAACATTTATAAAATGATAACATTTCACTTTTATTTAATCTAATTGTAATATTTTATGAGAATGTTGTATATTTGCATTTGGCTAATGACTTGATCAGACTATACAATATAAAAGATGAAACTCTAGTAGCAGTTTAGTTGAAGGAATCAATTTATTTATGATTACCATTTCTCAAGATTAGTAGCTGAAGGTTTAAGCTTTCTTGAATTTATCTCCAACCTTATTTTCATCCCCAAATAGAGTAGCTATTATTAAGAGCAAAAACAAGTTTCATTAATCATATAACTATTTCTTCCTCTAACTAAATCCCAAAATCCTTTAAGCCTTCTTGTACAACTTCTATCAATTGAGATAAGCTTTCATCCTTCCCTGCTATTTCCTCCTCCAGGACTTTTATTCTCTTTCTTAATTCCAATTCCTGTCTAATCTGTCTTGCTACTTCTTCTGCTAAGAATCTTCTCTCTTCCTGATATACCTTGATTTCTTCCCTCAAAGCCTTATTATGGTCCCCCACCTCCTGGCCCCTATCTTGCAATTGCTTGATCTGGGTTAATGGCATTAGTAGCTCATTCTCATTCTTCAACTTAAGCATTAGCTTCAAGTCAAATTTGTAATTTTCCAAGCTGTCTGAGTGATTGTTAGCTGCAAATATGAGATAAATAGACAGGTATTAAGAAGTAATATACCAATAGAATCTTGAACATCTTGTAGTTCTGCTATATTACAGCTAAGGTCTGGTCTAGCTACAAGTCGCCGGGAGGACGGTATAAACTGAGTGGGCTTCCATTGCTGGGTAGGATAAAATGGATTTGCAACTTGATTCTGTGCAAACTGAAATAAATTTCTCTTAGTATATCTCAATTTCAATTCTGAATATAACATACCTTGTAAAGTGAAAATCTCTTTTTTATAGAACTTCCCATCCTGTGATACCTGGTTGATTTCTCTCTTTCAGTTTTACTCTTCTTATCTTCCAAGTCCTCCCAATACTCCTCCTTCAATGAGGTTGAATAGCTACTGGAATCTTGTATTCTATTAGCTCACTAGTAACAATTATGAATGGATTACATAAAAAACACACCTTTATCCAGATTCTGCTTGTTACTAATTCTCATAGGTGAATGAGATTGTTGCCTTTCTGGTGTACTAGGTACTAGGATCTCAGGAGTACAGGGCACTTGTACTTGAGTTGAACTGGAGATAGTTTGTGCTGACAAGGGTAACTGTAAATGAGTTTTGATGAGAAGTTTTGATTTTTTCTGCTAGAAATGTATTAGCCTCAAACCAGAAAGCAATTATCAGTATGGTAAGTTACCTGAACTATGGTAGGCTCCATACTTTTAGACCTCATCCTTTTCTTGTCCGATTTGACTTTAGCTTTAAGCCAGCCCTGATTTAAAGCTAGCAAGAGAAATTGCCAGTTGTCTTTACTAATACTACCAAACTTCAGATATTTGGCAGTTTTAGTTGCATCAAGAACTGAGCTATTCCACCAAGTTAACCAGACCTTGCTAGCCTGATTACTAACAATCCAGGAAAAGTTTGCAGGTTCTTGAGGAATGCTATTAATGTTAGGTGGAAGTAGAATTCCAGTTTGATGAACTAAAGTTTAATATATTTAGTATGGGAAAACAATTCAATTTGAAAAATGTACTCACAAACAAAGCCAATAAGAAGATTTTTGATTGAGGAAACTTTCAATTGACCCCAAGGTTTAGGAATAAAGTTAGGGGGAGGCAAGATCCATTGTTGAGCTTCATATTCAGAGCTAATTATTGCTATTATAGGTGTGGGGATTGAGGAAGACATAGAGATGATAATATAAGCAATTGAGATAGATTAAGAGAGCAGGTAAAAGAGAGCACAATAATGTTTATCTGAGAAGCTGGAAAGAAAACTGAGTAGAAAAATAAACGGCAGATAAGTGTGTAGAAGAAAAAGAATTAGGTAGAAAAAGAAGAAGAAAGACAAGGAAGAAAGGTATTGAGGACAGGTGTTAACATACTTCTTAATGGATTCATATGTGTAACATTACAAATCTAAGACAATTACGAATTCTATTTTTAGAAATTATTGCCAGAGATTTATTGAATGAATAATAAGAAATATAGATTCATCAAACATTTCAAATTGATTTAGTAACAAATTCTATACCAAATATATATATATAGTCACTAGAATTAAACATTCTGATCAATTATTTTGTATAAGATGAATTCTGCTAAGTGATATGTGACATATAGTTACAACTATACCAGAGTTTAAAACCAAAAGTAAAATATAACTAAGTTTTAGTTGTCATTATTAACTAGAAAGATTCTGATTATAAAAGATATATTGAATATTAGTAATACATGATATAGTATATTGTGAAGAGCGATTTATAGTGAAAAAATACAATCTTAACTGAAGTATGTAAAATCCTACAAGAACATATACAGCTCAATCTACTAGAAAGGTTTTAGACTAGTTAAAGCACTGAGTTTTAATTTTACTTAAAGTTGTAAAGCTAGTGATGTTAGTATATATATATACACCAGAGATAACAATATATTTTGCATGAGTTACAAGTTAGATTTCACACTGTCATTCTGGTTAGATTAGTAAACTCTTAATATATCTAGCTTTGTTGCTTAAATATATGTCAAATGTCTCTTTTAAGATAAGTTTATCTTTTATAAGTATATAAAAGTTAGATAAAAGCTTAAGGACTTGGTGATTGGATATAACTGTAAGATGAAGAGTATACTATGTTAGTAGAATACTGTCAAGTGAAGTTTTTTAAGATAAACACAACTAAGGCTTAATAATATTGGGAGCACAAAGTTTATATTATAACTATCGCAATGGACAACAATTCCTTTGGTAAAAGCCTACATTGGTATCAACTTTGGGTATAGTTTAAATGAATGTTGTAAGTTGGGAACTTTCAAAATAAAGAGTTGAATCAAACTAGGAGGAAAATTATCATTTATATAGTTTGTCTTGAGAGAAGTGAAAGTAACCATTTCTACTCCTTTTGACTACGCGAAATAGATATTTTTATTTGTATTTAGAACTATTTCATGGTTGTTTATTACGCTATGCATTATAATAATATATAATATCTTGAATCAGAGAGGTCTGATAATCGATCTACAACCTGTAAACCAACACCTGATAATAAACACATATACAGCTTGTTACAATTACAGCTCTCACTTTGTATAACATTTACCACTATGTTTGTATTATTTATCAATTTACAAGACCTGTAATGGAAGATACGAGAGGCCAAGGTTATTCTGGAAAGTGATGGACTTTAAAACAGATACATTATATCAATGGTTGAGCACGAAATACTCGCAAAAGACTATGATTATGAAAATTTATAATGACAGGTAATTGGATATATCTGGCAAGTACTTCAAGTTACTTCAAAGTCTAGTTCTGCTAGTGTCGAGTATATAACCCCAGAGCTCATACATAAGGTACTTGTATTCCTTTCAGGCTATATCACATTGTACAGAAGAGACTTATACAAGGGACTTTGATTGTATGAGAGAGCTTTTCGCCATGCTTTTACAAAGGTGTCACCTTAACCCCAGATTCTGGTAGTGTCTTATATATGATCAGACTTCTATGACATACTGCTTTTCTACCTCTTTTTAGCTATCATACATGGTAAATAATATGATGTGAGGAAAACTCCTTAAATTAGAATACGGCTTCATCAATGAGAGGTCTTCATACGAGGATTTTTATACTATGTTATTCTGAGTAGAATTGTAAGTGCCTACTTTATCGTAACATTTTGATAGTATCAAGTCAGCAATCACCGTACCTGTATATTATTTTATTCTATACCTGGCTAGCTTTTTAAAACCATTGATAATTTCGGAATTCAAGAGATTTTTATTGTACAATAGTATTGTCAACAGAGTGGCTGTGTAAGTTGGACTTTGTGAGAGGTTAAGCAAGTACTAATATGAAAGAGCGATACTGTCAGTGTGAAGTATTCAATTATTAACATCTTATATAACATGTTTCTATGCCTTCACACCTACCTCACAGGCTACATAATATGCTCATGTGACAATTCCCACTACTGCTAGAGGATCTTCTAAAGGGGGAACCTTGGTCAAGAGTTGTATATTATAACTTTATGAGTATGGTTGTAAACCTAGTCTTTCATGCTATATCTACCTAGTTTTCAGTATCTCATCAATGACTTGCTAGAACTCTCTGATCCAAGTACATCATGTTTGTATTTGATTATACAGTAATGGATATCTTAATACCAAATGGTTCAATTGAAACTGAAACCTATGCCCAGTTGCAGTCTTTAGACTCGGTATCTTTAGTGATATCGTATATGTTGTGTGAAAAGCGGGGCTTTATCTGCAAAAAGATATATTGGGTCAGGTCTACTAGTGTTACGTTCTGACGCTCCTGGCCAGAGAATTTGGGTTCTGGGCATCTGTTGCGTCTGGGACCTCGGCGCTACATCTGGTTGTGCCTAGTGCATGTGGATACCCACTACTACTCTGGATTCCGTCCGAACACATTCAACCAATCAACTCTGGCTCCCATGCATCTAGACTCCGACCTCATCATCATCGCACATTGGGCTTGACCAATACCCCTGAGTATACTCGTACTTGCAGGCTTCTCACTCTCTGAGCAAGGAGAATTTCTTGACAGAGAAACTATAGTTCGTACTGGCACTCGGTGAGAAGCAATGAAACCCTTATTCTTTATTTTGCACTAAAGACTTCGAGTTCTATTTCAGAACTTTATCTGGAGCCAGTAAAAATGCCAGTTCACTCTAGTCAGAAAGTCAGTGATCGCTATGACAGTTTCTAGTCTAGTACAGTTTATGGTGCTTTGTTGGCACTTATCCTCAACCACGACGAGATGCGACGTACCATTCCATTCTTTCATCACAACAATCTACTGCTCTATTGCCTGGCCCCAGCTGGAACACTCCATCGAACGACGGAACCAATTCTCAATCCGATCCCAGGTAGTTGGTAAGCTCCCTGCCAGCTATTGACCAATATAAGATTCATCCCTAGAGGGCTATTATTCATAAGGCTACTGGGCTAAATGGGGTACCAGCGATGCCAGAACTCAATTGCTAATTCCTCCACAGCTGGTTCACTGATCTGAGATCTGATTACCTGAGGTTTTTTGGCCCGATGGCAGCCATTCGGCGGGAAAATCTAGGTCTTTATAGCATCAATACACATCAAATTGCCCATACTTGTAAGAGTCGTCTTTACTTTAGACATGATGGGACTCACAGAACCTGATAGCACTTTCCTCCACAACCACTTGACCAATTCAGAATCTGAATTCAGGAGGTTGTTGGGCCTAACGCCAGATACACAATGGGAGAAGGTTTGTCTATGTCACAGGAAACCCAGGAATCTGCCAACCCTTCTGAGAGTAGTCTTTACAATAGGTAGCCTGATGCTCTCATGACTTGGTGCCAGATACCTCCACAACCACGAGAGGGATTCTGAACCTCATTACGGGAGATTTTTGAGCTCCATGCCAGCTACGCAAGGGGATAATGTAAGCCTCTTTCGCATCATGAATCCGCCAACCCTTGTGGGTGTAGTTTGTATAATTGGTACGATAGCGGTTCCAGAAGCTGATGGCTGATTCATCTGAGGCGGCTTGACCGATTTTGAATCTGTAAATGGGCCATTGATAGGCTTGATACCGACTACGCGCTGGTATAAGGGACACCTCTGTGGCATTGAAACTTATGAAGTCGCTAACCCTTCCGCGATTGGTTATTATAAGAGTTGGTCCCCTAGGAATTCTGGAACTCCAGAGCTGATTAAATCATAACCGTTGGACAAATCCTGAAACCCATTACAGGAAACTGTTGGGCTAGTTTTCCTGCTTGATAATGATATTGGATCCATCCATCTACGATCGGTATTCATGAATTTACAGGACTTAATAGACTACAGTACTGGGGATCCCAGAACTCGATGGCAGATTTCTCCACAACTACTGCTCCGATCGTGAATCTAATTGCGCGAGACGATTGAGCTCAATGCCAGTTACGCGATGGTATAAGGTACGTTCCTGTTGCATCAAATCCCAGGGAATCGCTATCTTCTGTGGAGGGTGTATTAGGCATCAGGTTGGTGATATTTTACCAGATAGCAGATCTTTGTATAACTACGGCACAGATTTTGATTCTGTGTACGGGAGGTTGTTGGGCTCACCGCTGGCTTCACAACGATATAGGATTCATCTATCCGCAAGGTTTATTAATGATGTTACAGGGCTGAATGGTGAGGAGTGCGGGCAATCCCAGAGCTTGATAGCAGATTCCTCCACAGGCGATAGACCAATGCTGGATCCTATTACGGGAGGTTGTTGAGCTCGACGCCAGCCCCGCAGCTGTATGAAGGACTTCTCTGTCGCATCCAAACCCAGGAATTTGCTGACCCTTGTGGGGGTTGTCTTTATTGGTACTCTGGCGATCCCAGACCTCTATAGTAGATTCCTCCACAACCAGTCCTCCGATCCTGATTTTGATTGCGGGAGGCTGTTGGGCCTGATGGTAGCTACGCCGCAGTATAAGGAACGTCTTTGTCGCAGGCAGACTCATGAGATTGCTGACCCTGGTGGGGGTTGTCTTTATAGGTACTATGGCGCTCCCAGAACTGGATGGCAGATCCCTCAACAACCACTGTGCGAATCCTGAAGCCGATTGCAGGAGACTGTTGGGCCGGGCGCCTGCTCCGCAGTGGAATAAGTGACGTCTCTAGCGCATGAAGACTCAGGACATAGCTGATGCCTGTGAGGAGTGTCCTAATAGATAACCGAGCGGTCCCAGACCTTGATGTCAGATTCCTCTACGACCACATGGCCCATTGTGGATCCGATTGCGGGAGATTGTTGGGCTTGGAGGCCAGCTTCACAATGACGTAAGGCTCATCCCTCCGTGATGTATATTCATGAAGTTACAGGGCTGGATGAAGTTATAGCCATCGCAGATCTCGATGACAGATTCCACCACAACCACAGCTCCGATCCGGGCTCAGATTGCGGGATATTGCTGGGCTTGACGCCAGCTAGATAGCGGTATAAAGGACGTCTCTGTTGCATCGGGACTTATAAAGTCGCTGACTATTATGGTGGTTGTCTTTCTTAGTACCCTGGTGCTCCCTCAGCTCCATATCAGATTCCTCCACATCCCCATGGCTGATTCTGGATCTCATTGCGGGAGGCTCTTGGCCCTGAGGCCAGCTTCAGAATGAGATAAGGTCATTTCCCCCTCGACCCTTATTCATGAAGTTACTGGGTCCCGGGTAGACGTTGAGTCGATGGCAGGCTAAATGTAGAGTCAATGGTAGGAGAGAGGTTGCCTATGACTATCATGATCGGTCCTGTATATTAGAACAATAGAACACTAGTAGTAGTAAATTTAATACGCGGAGAGCATGAAATCTATTGTGACCCAGGTCAGGAAAAAGTAAAGGGGGGAACCTTCGCTCATCACACCAAGATGTGGTCTGGCGCACGTGAAATCCTGATTATTTGGTGGTGTGTCGGCTAGCATCCTGACTATTAGGTGCTGCGTCTAGTGCGTGCTGAGGATTATATGCCGTGTCAAGTTGCGTCCCGTGGGTGGTGTGTTAGGCTGGTTATGTCCTGATTCGCGATTTGCGTTCTAGGATCTCGTGCGTCAGACCCACAGAACGGACAGAACGCAAGGTATTATTTTTGCTAATACAAATTCACAGCCCTTCTCATATTCAATTGATTCTTTCAAATATCTTCCATCCAAATCCCTTGGAATAATATGATATTAGCTCCCTGTAATTGCTGCCCACTTCCAACCTGAGAATTGATATTAAGTCTATTTTGCTTACAGCATATGCAACTTAACTAATGCACAAATACCATATTCTCAAGAGTAATCATGCTTGTGATAATCCGCCAAGTGACACTTTCAAGTATCACAATATATGGTTCAACTGTTTCATTGTACTTGAAATTGATGTATATCTCTATTTTTACCCTTAGGGTTAGGAGTTAAGTATATTGATCTTAGAGACAGGAACGTAGCAGCAAGCTCACTAGGCACCAGTCGGCACGAACACAACCAAGTCTGAGGCATAACACAGCAAGTAAGAAGACAGCTGCACCCTAGGCAGAGACATCTGAGATGAAGGAAACAACAACGGAACAGTGGCAGCGGGTAGGTATAAGGCCCATACCAGGCACAGATGTGGGTACTAATACCTAAGTATTAGTACTGGAAAACGAATCAAGAGTCAGCAGAGACCTGCTGGAGCCGAAACGAGGCTGAGCAAATAAGGCCTACTCAGAGGCATGCGTGATCAGGAGTACAAGGCCCTACCTGAGGGCCGAGTTGAAAAGAAGTACTTTTAAGTAAAAGAAGATAATAAGATCTTTTATCAAAAGAAATAGGAGTAAAGAAATCGTGTGCAAGGAAGCGGTTCATAAATAAAAGGAGGACTTTTGTAGAAACAAAGAGAGAAAATGTCAGATAAACTTGATGTAAAGTAATAAGAAACAAGATAAAAGATACTGAATCAGTGGGTAAAATATATGTGATAAATCAGAATCAAATAAAAGGAAGAAATAAATAGCGTAAATAAAGAAGGCAAATAAGTTTTATAATGGGGAAAAGTGTTAAAAGATAATAAAAGATATGAAAGTTTAATGGTAAAAAGAAAGGGAACAATCAAGGTACAATACCGAAGTAAAAAACATTGTTTTTGTATTTTTCAATAGTAACAGTACTAATAGTGAGTAGTATTGGATCTTAGTAAGTTGGACATGTTGAGTGTCCACGCGTTGAGAATATTTCGTGCCTGGTGCCAGAGTCCGTTGTTGAGAAGATAGTCCATAATAGTGTACTTAGTGTTGGGGTCAAATAGGTAGCGGTCAAGTTCATAGATGAACTGTTGCTCTTAGGTTAAGCCAGGATCGGGATATGGCATACACTTGGTATGTCCGCGGTCAAAGCGTTCTCCACAATGGCATTTGCGTCCCCAGCCAAATACCCCCCTTCGCCATGCCAGGAATCGTGATTGATCTGTCACCGGGGCAGTGAGGACTAGATCACAGTCCAGACCAGGTACCCTGTTGGCAAGCATGCTAACTTGTAATAGCTTTGAAGAGTTAGGACCAATAGTAGTACGTATTTGGGTAAACTTCTGAGTCGATAGTTCCTCAAGGACAGTATGACGGAGGAGAGTAATAGGTGTGTGTTGAAGGTTGGATAGGTGTTTTGGAAATGCTGGTGGAGGATTGAGAAACTGTGAGAGGAGAGGGTCATGTTTGTGAATGCGCATGGAGTGATTGGACTTGGGATACCAGTTACTGCGATCGAGAATAGCCCGTAGTGGATTCGAAGGTGCCATGGCTATGAGATGTAGATAGAACCTTGTAAACAGATGTTGTGCTCGATCCACAAAGGGAAGTAGCCCTAATAGATGTGCGGTAATATGAGGACGTTTTGCGTTACCTCCAGCGATCCAGGTCAGACAATTGTTGTACGCATTAGTAAGTGTTATCCATTCTTGAGCCTTGCGATTGCGTTTGTAATTGGCCTAGAGCAATGGAAGGGAATATTCAAGTGTTGGTAGAAGGATGCTTTTGAAGATGTTCAATCGTATTCGTGGAGCCCAGGTATCTGAAAACCACCGCATTCCAGCAAGGCAGCTCTCAACACTTTGACAGAGCAGAATTCCCTGGTTGACAAAATCTATTCCTTTACTGGCAAAGGTCACTCCTAAATACTTGTAGGAAGTGACATGGGGAATAGGGTAGTTATTGAGAGTGAGCGTATGCGGCAGATAGGGACGGATAGGTTGATTGGTAACCATATAACCACACTTTGGTATATTGAAGGACATTCCATGCATATCTGCCCAGGTAGAAGCCTGGTTCAAGAGAGTTTGAGCCTTGGGGATTGTAGGTGCAATGAGGACTCCATCATCTGCAAAGAATAAGGCGGAGGGAAAGGTAGGTTGACTATTCCAATTGAGAGACTGTAATAGACTATTGATGAAGCGGTTGAATAAGATGGGAGAGAGGGGAGATCCTTGGAGAAGGCCACAAGTACGAGGTTGTTTTGGAGACTCACAACCATTGACAATAAGTGAGTATGACATATCCCGATACATGAGCTGATAGACAAGTTGCAGTACCAGAGGATTGATCCCTTGTTCTTGGAGTTCTTGTTGCAGGTATGGCCAGCCAACTCTGTCAAAAGCTGAGGCAAAATCAAGGAAGACGATATGCCGTGCTGCATCTGCTTCAATCAGGTGATGCAGTGTGAGAACATTGGTGAGTGTTGAGTAGCCGGAGCGAAAGCCTGCTTGGATACCGGAGTACGACATATTTCCTGATGCTGAGACAACGGGAAGAATAAGTGACTCAAAGAGTTTGCGGAATAGACATATAAGGCTGATTGGACGCGAGTTGTTTGCTGTATAGGGCTTTTTTCGATCCTTGCATAAAGGGTAAATAAGGGCTTCATTCCATCTGGCTGGTGTTTGTCCACTCCGTAAACATGCATGGTAGAGTTGGCATAAATGTTGGGGAAAGGTTGTTTCAAGCAAGTGGCGTAACATGATAACGGTAATCCCATCACTACCACAAGAGGAGGTGCTTGACATTCGAGTGAGTTGGTACTTGATTTTGTCAGTAGTAACGGTATCAAGCAGACCAGATCCAAGCAGAGTAGCTTCATCAAATGTAGAACATGGAGGTATGTTTGGTAGTATAGAAGATACAACTGTATTTCGAGAGTGGGAAGGAGAATTTGGTATATGATCAGGTCGTATAGCCTCAAAATTGGGGATATGATCGCTGGTATCGAATATTGTGGAATAGTGGTCAATGCACTCTGCCATCGGTGTTGAGGTTGAGGTAGCGCTAACCATTTTCAAACCTGTAGTGGATGTCCGTTGGGCCCTTTTGACAAGTAGTATGCTTGATGGCATATCCAATTGTGTTGCAAGCCTTTGCGCACTTTGGTCCTCCTTTTTTCTTGCATCTTCAGGCTGATAGATACCCAGTACAGTCTCTGCTACCCCTTGTACTGCGGAACAGAGAACACCATCAAGCATGTCAACATCAAAGGCCTCAGACCCTTTGAATCTGGTAAACAAACTGGCCATCAGTTCCCAATTCTTTTGAAATTTCTGAACAACTTCAGGCTTTCCTAGACGCTGAATATGAAAGTGGACAGGGCCAGGGACACAGTCTATTGGGGCGATTGGTGTGCAATGCTGTGTGGTAGGGGGAGAATTGTGGTCATATTGAACATGCAGTAGATATCGATAATCGGTTTGGAAGGCAAGTAGGCGCGTAGAAATAAGATGTAGGGTAATATCGGATCGAATTTGTGTTGATGCAAATACGTGGTCAGGAATCTGGTGTGAAATGGTGTTTTGTGTGTTGTCAGATATGTGGAGCATACCACAATTGACGGCCCAGGTTTGAAACAGGATTGCACGGGTTGTTGTGCTTGAACTCGGTATGTTTACTCTGGGTGCGGAGTTGGATTGAAATTTGGTGTTTATGTCACCCAATAGAAGATCAACAGGGCCAATGAGGTTGAGATTGTGTTTTAAGTTTTGCTCGAAGAGGGAATAGGGAGGATAGTAAACAGCGGCAAAGCGAAAGCCGGGAAGCGAAACAGTAATAGAGTATTGTGACGATGTAGTTGACTGGATAAGACTGCGGAGGTGTTGTCTGACAAGAAGGTATATACCGCCATGTTTGCGTCCTCGTGGTAGTGCTTTGGTGGTTGATAAAGGCAATGTAGTAGAGCAGAAAATGAGTGGATGGGCAAGTCGTGCATCGTGATGCTGATACCAGTGCTCAGCAATAAACAAAAAGGCAAAAGATTTTTCGAGAAGGCAAACTGCCTGTGCAAACTTCCCATCAGGTAGGGAGTTTGCGTTCACATAACCAATGTGATACATTAAGAGGAAGATAGAGTCCCGCGAGTAGACTTTAGGATTAGTCTCTTTTTGGGTTTCAAACCCACCAAACTTGAACTATATCAACATATATTAGTAATACAGATCCCTCTTTCATCTTACAAGTTGGTAAACTACTTACCTCTCAATACTGTCTTCACTTAATATGCTAAATTTACGCTTGATATATTTGCCCGCACCACTAACAACATGGGAATATTCTTGAGGGTCGCAAACAGGTGATGGGATAGGTTCATCGTGCAAGGATTCTTGATCGGTACTGGGAGAATCCCTATCTTGCTCGGCCAAGATTATTCCCTCTTTGTCCCACTCTTTTTCTAATTGCTGCCCCAGTGCCCGATGGCTTGCCCAATTCATAATGTGACGACGTGTGGAATCCCGATTACTGGACCGTACAGAAGCTGCCAATCGGGTAACAAAGTTTCTCTTCAGAACTGATTCTTTTGACTCTGGCTGAATATCTCCTTCCCAATTGAAACACTCTGGTGATAGTGCATCAAAGCTCGATTTCACCTGATATTTGGAATTCTCACTGATGTGGTTTTTCATCCGCTCGACATGTTGAATATCGACTAGTAGTTCTACCACTCGTTGCTCGATCCAGCAAATATTGGCTATATCGCGCAATTGGATACCGATTGCCGGATTACCAAGGAGCTCTTTAACCTTTTTGATAGTTGTAAAAGGTATACCAGAGATATATAATACGGTTGTTGTAGCAGGACGAGTCCGAAGCTTGGCCTTCTTTCTTTTAGGAGAAATATTTGTATGTCGATCTATAGAGGGCTTTAATTGAAATCCTGAGAGAAATAGATATCAAATAGCATATACTCACTAGTGCTACCGGATGCTAAAACACTACTGTATGTTGGTCTAGCCGAAGACATATCTGGTGGTTGATATGGCTGTCGAGAGATAAGGGCAGAATTATAGGCTGATTCTCTGTTGGATATGGAAGATTGGGGAATAGATGTAACACTCTCGGCTCCAATGCTGGCATCATCTTCGATATCATGCATTAGAGAATTCGTGACATCAAACTCCGTTGTTTCCTAAATTGTTGTATTTGTAGATGGTAAACGATTAGTACTTGAACACGTCAAACAGTCGCTTATAATCTTGGGGTAAAATATCATTCCACTAATTTTTAGTAATACTAGACGTATTTACCAATAGTAAATCAGAACTCACATACCTGATCTAGGTTAGATATCAGAGGATTTGCAGGATATTTCCCTTTAAATACTCTGTTTAATGCCTTTTCCAGATTGGTAATTCTGTCCTCAAGACGTTTGCGCTTGTTCTTTTCCTCCCGCAAGTTTCCGCGTAGATCAAGAATCTCCGATTTCAACTCGGCAAAATCAGGCTTGATCAAACGTGATTCTATCATAGTAAGAGGATGTTAGGAATCATCATACTTTAGAAATAATTTGCTATAGATATTTGCGTATTAAGTCAAGATAGAAACAGATAGTTATTAAAACTTACGTTCTTCTTCAGAGTTATGAGTTGGGATACTCAAACGTCCACTTTCAGATAAGGATGCAATTGTGATTATATTCTGCATTTTCTGACATAAGCAATTTGGGTAGTCAGTAATTTAGAAACAGGTCATATTCAAGTAATCTGCCGAATGGCAAGTAGAAATGATTTAAACCAACAACTATAAGATATGAGATCCAACATACAGATTGGGTGGTACTTGAAATAGTTTTGCCAGGTATGGTATCGGACTTTCCACCTTGATATTCTGTTGAATCGTGCGTGAATTGATTAAAGATTTTGGCAGCTTTAGATTATTAGCATATGACAGATCAGAACTGAATTAGAAAACAAATAAGTAATGAATTCAGGGATTATTTTTGATTGGCAGGGCATCTATTATCAATAATTGATATACTCACAGGAGGAGGAGGCAACTGGTAGAATATTATCCGAGCTTTTTTCCGTGAGTTCCTTGCATCTACGAAGAAACTCAGTGACACCCAAAGTCGTGCCACATTTAGGACGTGAACGGCATTGGAAGCGTCTATAAATACGCCCAGCCGAATCCGATACTCTGCCCGAGTCTTTATTGAAGGCACCACTACTCGTACTATTAAAACCACAACTAGGACACTTTAGTTGTCGGTTCAATTGGATATGGAGAGCATCAGCCTCTTCACGCTTTCCGTTTTCTGATCGCAGTGCAGCCTTGAAAGGTTTGCCCATGTTATTGAAAGACTTATACGATGAGCTTGATCTTCCAATAGCGATTAGCAAAGGTTTTCTATTATTTCTATCATCAGTGTGAGTGAACGCTATAGAAGAATAGTAGAGCAAGAATATTGGAAGATAATTAAATTTTATCAATGCAGAACGTATTCTAATAACCTTAGATTTTTCCTGCTATTCAGGTGCAGGATATATTCTAATAGAGCATGCATAGGTAAAACCCCGGGTTTCACCTCAGTTCAAATATTATCAAATAGTGACTAAGTACGGTTCAAGTAGAAACATTAATTGACTCAGACAAGTGGAAATAAATGATTGGTGTAATGTGAAACCTTGGGTTTCACATGCACTTTTAATCATGGGATATTGTTTATGAACAAAGGAAATGGGAGGAATAAGCTTTGAATCATGTTACTTGAAACGTGAAATTCACAAAGGGTGAAACCCTGGGTTTCACCTACTCAAGTCTTAAGGTTTTCATAGACAATATATAGTAATAATAGGGGATAGAAATTTAATTAATAGTACTCACTATTTAACGTTGCAAGATTGGAGATGAACTTGATATCGTTCCTTACTCCAAGCTAAGTGTAGCCCAATCTTTGGTTCGCATAAGCGCAAGAACAATGTTGCCCGTGAAGTGTTGTAGATAGATCAAGTACACTGAGAGAATGTAAAGCGATCGTACGTATAATAAGCGAAATTGTATCTATTGCGGTTCTGCTCAGGGCGTATTTGCTACTAACTATGCTGAATAAAGACTGGTAATATTAGTTTAATGAATTAATTTTAATATAAAATCAATGCAGGCACAGTGACGAAATATTCATGCATACTTCACCCTGCGGGGAACTGATAGTAATAATGATGTAGTATCTATGGCTTCACGATGATATAATCAGTAAACAATATCAATTTCATCATAATATACCACACCATGACGGATGAGAAATCAAGTATAAATACAACCACTCACCCCCTGAATTGTCGCTCAAATTTGTTCACTTTTAAGCCTCTTTTTTAGCACGGCAAACACTGAATTGATATTTGCACGCTTGCGTTCAGTACGCCAGAGTCCAACAAAGTGAAACCCAGGGTTTCACCTCGTACTGTGATTCATTTTCACGTATCAAACTGCTTCATCAGTAAGTCCATTCTTCCACCCGTGTACTCGTATTAATTTCACAAAATATAAGAGAAATTCTCTAACCTTGTAGTAGAGCAAGTGTCAACCTTTGCCCGATTGACGACCTGGTATGTACAACCAATCACGGAGGCTGTGTCGGGTCTTAACTAGTAACGTGTTGAGTCTTATTACACTGATACTAATTGATAAATGAAAATAAAGGATTAGCTTGACGGAAATCTAATACTGGTAGGATACTAAGCAAGGGTATTACCGGTAGACAATAAGCTGATCGTATGCACAGGTGAAACCCTGGGTTTTACTCTTCAGAGTCCAAAGTCCACGTTAAACAACAATCAGGCTCCGGCCAAGGTGAAACCCTGGGTTTCACCTTCGTAACCCCCAGCGTAACCTCGAAGCAATATCGTCAACGGTAGGTAAGTAAGGTTCCTGATCTCACTTCAATTCTCACAATTCGGTAGCCTCAGAGAAGCTTGAATATTTGCTGACTAAGCTATATTCAGGAAGAGTACCCGGAGGTGTATTTTTAATTACCGAAAACCTTGTTCAAAGTGGAAAGGCTGCCCCTTTTATACCTCTCAGGCTTAGATATAACGATGTAAGTATTGTAGAATAATTACATATTCCAGCATCCCCTCTATAAGCGAGATTTATTTTTATAATTTTATAAACGAGTATTGATATAATAATGACTGAAACAATAGTGTGTAACCAATCACGTATTGCATCTATTCCCCAAATACATTGTGAGGATAAGACGACGATTATCCAAGACTCTCCGTCCGAATAAATTGCGATACCTCAATCAGTATACACAATTCCGACTATCCTGTAACGATGGACGAGACAGGTGAGTCTGCAACAGCACACTCAGGCGACAGTCGCTTGCAACAAAATCAAGGCAACTATCAGCGCGGTTTCTCAATCCTCCACGATGGTAGTATTTCAGCTACAGGATTCTTTGCCGGTCTTGACTGTGATCAAGCTCATCGCTCATTTTATCTCCTCCATGAGGAATATCGACGTTTTATTACCCAGCTTGGAGGTCAACCTTCGAGACACTGTTGTACTGGTAATCTTGGTGTAGACCAGCTTGATGCGGATAGTGGCGTAGAACATGGGAGCCCAGAACCAGTCGAAGTACAACCTCCAGAGGATCCGGAGCAGAAAGCGTATCGCGAACTAGAAGTGTTCTGGGGCAAGCGCAATTGGGGCCGAAACTTTGACTTATTTAATTCCTATGATGGTCAAACATCACGGTCATTTCAAGTCTGGAATAAGCTCTTGGAATGGCTATGGGCTAGCTTGTCCAAGGAACACATGAATCACCTGCTCGCGATCCTGATTCGTGTATGGAAGAATGAAACGAGCATACCAGATATCACAGATGCACAGGATACTGGACGTCCAAGATCAGTATTGCAACAAGCACTTATTCGTTCCTATTATCGTGTTGTTCGAGCGGACTACACCCAGGATGTCTGTGTGATTGCACAACGTTTTTATCTTGTAAGAATGTGTAAATCACATATAGCGTATGTCGAAGAATACCGTCGAAAAGGAATGGCTCTGCAAACGGCACAGGAACGTGTTAATCAACATCTCTACCAAGTGTTTAACGATGAACTCAGTACTGCTGTTAGTCTCCAGACAATAAAGAATCACCTTAAAGACGGTCGACATTGGGCAGAGATTTTACACACACGACAAACAGCGGCTTTTGGCTATGGATTACTACTTCTGTTACCTGTTCGTGGCTTCTCAGACCTTGCACGCAAGACGGCCAACTCAGTTTGGCAGTTCTTATTGCCACGCATTCCCAGTATCTCACGCCGCATCGTCGAGGTGGCCCAAGCCCTGGATCCTATTGCAAAGGCGATACACAACAAGGGAATTGGTAATGTTGACGTGCCACTTATCGGCTATGAGTTGCATCAGGCAACAAATCTTCATGATCTTCTACGGCCACAGTTCAAGACAGGTCTTGGATCGTATCCTAACTTGGATATTCAACCGGCATTGACCGTTATTGAGACTAAGCATCGTACAAGTGATCCAGACAGAATTGTGTCCCTTGTCCAAGGAGCAGTAGTTGAAGAAACCACTGATAATGATTCTGGTATACTTTGCCAAGCCCCGTATCAAAGATTGTGATATAATACTATTACAAAAGGAAGCTGACCTGTGTTTGTCTGTCATTGCAGTTGAAGAGGAAACGGTACATAGAAATCTCGTTCCTGATGATGAATCTATACATAACGTCCCATCTTCAAGCAACACTGATCATATATTGCCGCCACATGTATGTATAAATTCAATTGATATCCTGTTATATCTTGAAATTGTTGTCCACAATTAAACTATATTCGGATATCTATACCCAATTTTTGATAAATGGATCGCTAATAGGTTTCACCAATCCCTATAGATATCTACCTACCGTTCATTGCGTCGACCTCTTACTGCCCAGCGGCTAAGCTCTACCCGTATTTCAAAGCGTACTGCCGTGACGCGTACTCGCCGTCGTCGAACTACGGCTGCTGTCAATATTGTCACAGATGTAATGGAGGAGACACCAGACGATGAATCCGGCAATCAAGACAACGTACACCAGCAAGCGACCTCTCCTGAGCGATCAAGTTCCCTAGAATCGGCTGTAGTTGAGGCCCTACAGGACATGGAGGCAGTGCAAAGAACACGTTCAGATGCCCATAGTACAACACCGATATCAAAGCCTACGCGATCCAAACGTACCCGGCGTCGTCCACGTTCTACACCTTCCCACAGTATATCATCTAATACTGCTGAGCAAATATTACATCAAGAATCTAGGATTCCAGTGTCTGAGCAAGAAGGCCTATCTTCATTCGCGATATCAAATTCCATGACACCTATCATAGTTGAAGATCTACCATATAGCGATAGGCCTCTGAGTCAACCAAGAGTATTGGAAAAGAGAAGCCAGACCCACATTTCCAAGCGCACCTACTCCAAAAAACCAGGTCGTCATCGCAGTTCTGCTTGTAGCCATAATATGAGCTCAATTGCGGCAGACAAAATATTGGATACAGAATCCAGTAACCAGCAGTTGAATGAGGCAACAGATGAATCAGTTGCGATATCAGATTCAACCATACCCATAACGGTCATAAACCTTCCTGAATCAACTGTACCGCAACAAGAGCTATTGAATAATTCAAGCCAAACACATATCTTGCAAGTTGATTCTCCGCCAGATACGGATACTAATTGTCCAGTGATAAATACCAACCCTATTCCTCCGCCTACAGTAGAGCAAACTTTAGAAGAAGAATTGAGCAGATACCTGGCTGAGGAGGCAGCAATACCAGGGGGTGAACAATCTGGTTCAACGACATTGCCTACTATTGACGACGTTTGTAACACGGATGCTGCCCAAGGATGTCACCCCGGGAATTTGAATGCAGAAGCAATGCAGCCACAATATGATCAGAATCAACGCGTTCTGATCCCAGCCACTCCGTGTTGTGAAGCGAGCTTTGTCGCGCCAAGTTCTGGTACCGAAGGTACTGCAAGTACAGGTTGTTTAAGCGATGATCAGATACTCGCAGTTGATGTGACTGAGAACACTGGGTATGTTACGACAATATTTTCCACCAATATTATGTCTATTCTATTATTATATAATCGTATTACATGA